>Ga0214192_1000083_pt1 | contig 52947 bp, 71 predicted proteins | sample TroBogEpilimnion_44_FD_153030 | JGI IMG/M metagenome (GOLD analysis project Ga0214192, IMG submission 153030) | Freshwater microbial communities from Trout Bog Lake, WI - 29JUL2008 epilimnion | ecosystem: Environmental > Aquatic > Freshwater > Lake > Epilimnion/Euphotic zone | place: Trout Bog... | reverse complement strand
AATTGATAAACCATCGGGCTCGGCCAACTATTCCACTTATTTCTTCCTCAAATACCAGCTGTACCGCTGCCGCTATATCTTTGATATCTTGTTCGTCTTCGATTTCATATGGCCAATCTTGAACACCACGATGTAGATTTCGGGTAAGTATAAGATCGCTGCCTATGTAATCTTTCACTGTGTCATAGTATTGTGTAGGGTCACCTTCGGCGCTTAACTTTTCTAATTTGCCTTCGTCTTGGGCGGGGGTGAATCCACATAAGTGGGTAAAAGCACTATAAAACAACCCTAGGCTATTTGGATAACTACGACTCCATATTTTCTTTAGTTGATTGTTACTACCATGCCAGATTGTTGCCGATTCAAACTCGCCTATGGCATCTAATACTATCACAGCACATTCGTCATAGGGGCTTGTGTAGTATCCAGCAGCAGCATGGCTAGCATGATGTGGAGTGTATGTAACAGGAATATGAGCTAAGTCACACTTAGCAAGATGGATTCTTGGGATTATTGAGGTATCAAATGCTGTTTTATATTGCCCGGCATATAGTTGTCTAGCTTTCTTTATCCAAGGACGTTCGTACCAAAAGATACGATCGGGTTCTCCGTGGACTCGGAGAAGATCATGTATTTCTCCGATACTTAGTGTATCACGGTTGTATGTGTATTGTGTATATGTGTTGTCGTTAAAAACAGCAATACTACTGCCATGATTAAGAGCGTTGATTCCCCAGTATTTCATTTGTAAATGTATGGGTCTTTTTCGCGTAATTCTTTAAGACGCTGTTTAATTGATTGCCGTTCTTTATATCTATGATATGGCGTTAATAGCCAGTTGATAATTTTTTTCATATACTACCTTGTGTCAATGGCTGGCTAGGTTGGGCACGATCCAACGACCTGATGATTAACAGTCATCTGCTCTACCAACTGAGCTACTAGCCAATTGTACTACTAAAACTATGGTGCCCCTGGATAGAATCGAACTAACGTCTGATGATTACAAGTCAACTGTTTTACCATTAAACTACGGGGGCATTAACTACTTTAACTATTATACTATAAAATAAAAACAGAGTCAACCGCTAGATTGACTCTGTCGGCTCCACCACCTCTTACGAGGACACTACGGGTACTGCTTCGACGAACCCTTTACGAGATTTAACAATACGAATACGATTCTGAATTTTAGCTTTGTCTTTAGGGCGACTTGACTTGCTTAATAATTCTTCCAACTGAGGTATGCCCAATGGACCTAAACGAGTTTTACCTGTTTTGGTTTTCATTGGATCTGCTATTTGATTTCTTTGATTGCCCGCTGCTGCCATGTTATTTCCTTGTTGTAAATATTTATATAATAGCGTTATAGTGGTTAAATTTTAAACGTACAGAGTACCAGTCAACAATTGTTCTGTGAACTCTTCGATAGGTATCATGACTCGTGAATCATCATTGATATAAAAGTCATCAAAAAATAATTCCTTATATTCAGGAATGTACTCGTATCCGGTTAATTTTGTTCTAATTTCCATATCCGGCCAAATTTTAAATAACACAAAGGCTTTTATTGCATAGTTATTCATCCAACTATGTTCTCCCATAAATGCTTTTTCATATTTAATCCAATGACGTACATCTGGATCCAATAACCATGCTAACCATGCTTCGGGTGTATAGCAAAAAAAGTTAATGATATTAGTCGAATTGCGATGTGCCATTTCATATATTGCTGTTTCAGATACACTAGGTGATTCACCAATATATAATCCATACTTTCTGGGAGGTGGTTGGTTAAATTTCCTATATGTGTTAATAACAAGGTCTCCTGCACCTTTGACACAGAAGTAATCATGGTGAAAATTCTCGAACAATTTTATATTACAGTGATTTGAAATATTAATTTTATAGTAAGGTTCTGCTGGGTCGTTAGTTTCTCGTATTTGTTTAAATCTGGTGACAGCAGAATTAAAGTCAACATCGATCATATGATATTTGATATTGTATTTGTTTATAAATGACTTGGCATAACGTATATCATGTTCATTTACCACCGTCCCATTGTGTATTACTTTTGCCACTGCCACCTCAAATGGTACGCCGGCTTCCATGAACGATCTTGCTGTTACTTCCGAATCCGCACCGCCTGACAATCCTAATAGTATGGGCTTATCAGCTGCTTCACTAATTAATCTAGCCGATCTAAGACATTCATCTTTAAATGATGTGGGAATATAATTTACTTTTCCCGGAGTAAGCCAAAATTTTTGATCTTTATCATCGAAGTTGTAAAGGCCATTGCCCCAACCAAATTTTAGATGATTTTCGTGTGTGAACATCGATGTCAAATTGTATCTTCCTTGATGCAGTTACTTATTCAAAGCGTTAGCCCAGCATCTAATAATTTAGCTGCTGCGTAGTCATAGGTTAAGTTATTATTAAATAAAATTGATACTGTTACTCTATGTATATCATGTTTGTTAACAACTCTATGTGGTATAGTGGTATTAACCAAGCACCCATTCCCGTCAGTTGAACATTCAGCCAGATGCGAGTCACCTTCTTTGCTTGGTAATGCTCCAAATGCTAGATTTTTAAACTTATCTTCTAACTGTGGTAAAATTAAATTGGGACTCCACTCAATAGTGCCTGCACCGTCTAAGATCCAATTAATAGCAAATTGGGTAATGTTGTTGAATGATCCATCGACATGCCAATTGAAAGTTTTGTTTGGTGCCCATCGAAAGATTCTAATCAATGTAGGTGTAATACCAACACTAGCCAATAGTTTTGTTGTATCAGTGTCCCAAATATCAGGATAATTTGGATAAGTTTTCCATCTTGGAATAGTATCAGCTAAGTCGGTAGCTGCGTTGGGCCATATAAGTTTGTAATCAATTGTAGGAACTGGTATGATAGTCTTTGTATAAAATTTATTCACCAAATATTTCCTCTAATGTTTTATCTAATGCCACTGTAACTATTAATCTAGGCTGCCCACTTGTGTAAATTGCATGGGCGCAATCAGTGCGTACAAAAGCACTTGGTGTTAATAGATTGGTAACTTCTTTGGTTGGGTTACCTAGGAATTCCCATCGTGCATCAGGTGTAGTGCCTGGAATAGCTTTACTAACATAGGACTTTCCAGTGATAGTCGTAAATGGATGATCAATTAATCTTTCATCATTCCATCTCATTGTATCCCACCATACCATGTTATCTTCGGGATTACCCAACACCATCACATTGAATCTAGATTTAATTTTAAAAATATCACCGTTACTAAATTTAGCATCAATATGCGGATTACCTCTAACTAACTCTTTTGTATTACTAAGAAATACATTTATGCCGTAGTAGCTAGTGTCACAGTTATAGTTTAACAAAAATGATCTTAATTCCCTACCGGGCAAATTTGAATGCCACTCTGTTTGACTTTTAGAATCACTTTGCGTTATATCTAGGTCATGAAAAAAGATGTCGTTGTACCTGTGCTGATATCTATGTAATATCCAAGTTATTGCTGCGTTACTAAACTTAAATTCTGTTTTGTGATAAAAGTTACTCATTTTTTCCAATAGCTGCTGAGATCTTCTGGCATAGTATGAATAGACCGATCCATTAGTAAGTTGATATTATCGTAACTATCATTCCCCGTCCAGGGAGCACCTAATGCTAATGTAACTTTAACTTCATCTGTAGTATTGACCATACCATGCGGCCAGCCTCCGTCCATAATAAATGCTCCGTCTACATTAGGCGCAGATATATTTCCTTTGTTAGTTATAAAATAAAGTGTGTCGGTTCTACCTTGTAATACAATTCTAAATTTATGTTGTCTAGTGTTTAGTTCATGCGGATCACAATCTATGTGTTCATAGTTTGAAAAATTTGGTTGTGTAATCAACGCCATAACTCTAGCTTTTGTGCCCATCCATGGAAATATATACTCATTAAACCAGTCAACAATAATTTTAGGAGCATGGTCATTCCATTTAAACTCACCCGGAATGCTATTGGATGCCACCATTCCGCCTTTACTCATTAACGGTATCATTAGTGTGTTGCGATATTCGTCCCAAAAACTAAATTTTTCAGGAATAGCTAAGATTTCTTTTGCTGCGGTGGATTTGTCTAGTAAAGGAAAATTTACTTCGGCAAACATTATGTTATTCATCAGTCTTTCCCACTTGTTAATAACAAATGAACTCGACATTTGTCTGAATCATTATAAAATGCATGTTCAATATTCTTTGGATCTAAAAACCAAACCTTCTCATCAGCTGCCATGTGTAATTTATACTTCTTTTCATCATTGATTAATATCCAATAACATTTGTCGTTGGTTATAATAGGAATATGATATCGTGAGGTAGTATGCAAATCTCGGTGTGGTGGTAAAGATTTACCGGCACCTATGAAATTCAATTGACACCGACCTTGAAAAGTTCCTTCATGGTGCGAGTAGATATCTTTAATTACCTGGCCTATATATAAATCTTCTGTTTCGGCCAATAATTCAATGAAATCAGTTTCATTAATTCCTATCTGTTTAAGTATGCTATGCGGAGCCGAGTAATTATCCCATCGTGCTTTACCTATTAGTCCAGGCAAATGTGTAAGATTAATAGCAAAGTGTGAATCATCATTGTAAACTATACCTAGCCTATCTAACAGTATAGCAAAGCTATTATCTAGTTTTTCTCGATGTATGGTATAACTTATGGGATAACAATACGGTTCAAGCGAGTCGACGGTATTCATGGTAATATTTATATTTATTATGGGCTTACCTAATAAATACCACATGCAACATTATACGCTAATATCTTGGCCCAATATCCCGGTATCGCAAATTTTGGATATTATTACAATACACAATTTAGAGCTCGAACGAGTTGAGCCTTTAGATAAAGATATACAAAATATAATAGCCAAAATTTTAAATATTGATGTAAGACAATGCACTGACTATAAAATAATGTTGGTATACATTCCCGTCGGTAAGAAATTATGGATACATTCTGATAAACCAAAAGAAACTACGGATCCCGGTAAATTAGGGCAAGCCTTATTTTTACCATTGACTAGTTGTGAAAAATTGTATTGGTCTTGGTTTGAGTGTACAGATCCTTCGCAAATATTTTATTATGGTGAAGAAGGTAAGTGGCAAACAGTACCGATGCTACCATATGCTGCGGCCAAAGAAATAGAAACAGTTTCGGCAAATAATACTATGATAACAGATATAGGTACATGGCATGCACTTAGGAATGAAAGTGATACTCCAGAAATTGCGTTGAGTTTTAGATTACTACCTTGGAGTTGGGAAGAATTCTCGGCTAGTACAACCTTGCCTCCTATAGAATTTAAATAACATGACAATATATTGTGCTGATCTTAAATTGAATATTCCACTATTTAAATCTAACATAGATCCTGTGGAGTTTTTAAAACAAAATGATCAACACCTAGCCAAACATTACCAAATTAATAAAGATTTCTTAAGTGATGATATAGTTAAATTTTTTAAGGATCATGGTTTTACTATTAAATTTGTTGAAATTTTTTATAGGCCAGCCGGCGTAAATAGTCGGATACACATTGATACATCCAAACCCGGTGATTACGTTAAATTAAATTGGGTCTACGGTGGCGAAGGAAGTGTTATGAATTGGTACACCCCCAAACAAGATGAAATGGGTGTAACCGATTCAACTCCCATTTCATCTTATGCTATATACTACAAACCAGAAGAAGTTACTCTGGTACATAGTCAAAAAGTAGGACTACCTACTCTAGTACAGGTAGGAATTCCTCATAGCATTGATAACAATAATCTTACTGAAAGATTTTGTGCAAGTTTAGTTTTTGATTACATAGACCTAAGCACTCGGCCAACCTTCAATGAAGCTTACGAAATTTTTAAAAATTATATTAGGCAGTGAGGCAATTACTTTATGTTTACTAAACTGGTTATAGTTGGGGATAGTTTTTGTGCAGAGCGATATCAAGATACCGATTGGCCTGTATTCTTGGCAAATAAATTAAATGTGCCATTGTACGGGGTAGGATACGGAGGAAGACCTTGGTGGACTACTCGACAATGGATCCTTAAAAATAATTTTTTATTTGATAAAGAAACCTTGGTTATAGTATGTCATACACATTACGGTCGACTACCTTCTTTATTGGATTTTCCTATCAATCCAGGATTAATTAAAGCAGAGATTAATTCTGACAAATCAGATATAAAAAATCTTGATCCGACTGGTAAGTTACATGCACTAGTCAAAGACTTTTATCAATCTGATTTGTATGTGCCTGAATTTTATAAATGGGCGAAACGATCTTGGATTGATGAATTAAACCGTATATCGGAAAATTTTTATAAGTTAATTCATATAAACTGTTTTGATGATTGCAGCTATGATCCTACACATAATTCATGTTCTATACAAATTTCCGAAGAATTGTCATCATTGTTCAAAGCATCACAAAAAGAACTGATTCCACATACCGGTGATTTATCGCAAGGTCATTATGGTCCAGATGTACGTAGAAATCACTTTAGAGAACACAATAATATAAAATTAGCAGAAGGAATTGCTACTATAATTCTCGAATCAAAATACGATGGTATTAACTATCTTAATAATGTAGAGGAATGGGATTTTACTCCGGTTAACTTTGTTCCCGATGTTCCACCTAACAAATGGAAAATGCTATGGAAATAGGTTCGGAATTTATGTATAAATTGGATTTACCGCCGCTAGATGAAATATTATCAGATGAAGGCAAGGAAGAATTATTTGTAGGCACTGAAAAATCCATTTATAATCAATATCATCCTAGGAATCTTGTAAAACCAGAATGGCTGAATTGGGCAGGTATCGAATGGGATTTTGTCAACTTTTTTTATAAAAATAACCATAAAGGTGTGCTACACATTGATGGCCCGGGAGTCTGGGGTATCAATTGGATATATAATGGATACGGAATAATGGAATATTGGCGTGCAGAAGATGTAGAAGAGCAACCAGTATCCCTTGATCCAATAGGTAGCAAACGAAATGTGTGTATAGCAAAAACAGATCCTATTAAAGTATATAAAACTTTTCCCGGGGCATATTTAACCAATGCGGCTGTGCCACACTTACCATCTGGATTTGATGGCAGATATGCTTTTAGTTTACGTTGTCAGAATAAAAAAATAACATGGAATGAAGCTGTTACTAAGTTTCGGCATTTATTTATATAGTACCAGGATCAGTTAATCCTAACTGCGAAAACCCCCATGCTCGCTCGTTGCACCCGTTGCATTTATGGCAACGCCCTACTTTAAATTTGTTACAAGTATGTGTAATGTAAAACAGGTCTTCTTGTTTGCATTGTATGACTAGATCTATTATATGTGTTTTGTTTAGATCTTTAAGTGGTGTTTTAAATCTTTTAGTTTCTTTAGCTTCGGGAGGAGTCCATCCTACCATATGTTCAGGCTGTTGTTCAATTACGCCACAATACGTTAGGTCAAATCCAAGATCATATGCGTGTAATACACCTGACTTAACTTGCCGATCATCTGGTAGTGAAGGATTTCCAACTACAATAGCATCTTGTTTGATTAAGTTGAATTTCTCATTCATGTTTGCCACCACCAGCTTACTAAAGTATTCAGATCCTTCTGACCGCATAATGGATATAGGCCGTATGTCATGCCTAAAGCCTGTGTCTTTATTTTCCTGCAACATTAAGTAATACAGTATAGCACTATCTATGCCGCCACTGATAAGGACTGCTATCTTAGTTCTTTCTTCTGGAAGTTTTAATTTAAGGGTACGTTGGTTACCAACGGGGCCGCACGTTATAATCATAATTTTATTTATGACTACATTGTGGGCCCGTTGCCATTCTTAAATCCAACCGCACCGCCTTCTTCTGCAATACGTTTGACGACATCTTCAAACAAGATTGGGGCAAAGTCTGTTTGTTCCACGCAAACACAGTGATACCTTGTATCAAACTCTGTTTCACTGTAGACGATTCCGCCAGTGGGGTAATTAATACCCTTCGCCCGCATAACACGATTGGAATGAAGATGACCGTGAATGTTAACACCAAAGCGACCGAGGCTTGCTTCGTGAAGTGGGATATGAGAGAGGATCATTCCGTTAAGTACATGGTACGCCCGAAGCTCACGAAAGTGTTCACGGTATTCGTCATCACGAAAGATATCATGGTTGCCGCGGATAAGAACCTTGTCGCCGTTAAGACGGCGCATGATGCCAAGTGCTCGACGGTTGATTACTACATCTCCCAGATGGTATACTTTGTCGCCAGGTCGAACAGTATCGTTCCAACGCTTGATCATTTCTTCATCCATTTCTTCTGCTGTATCCCATGGGCGAAGTTTAGTTACGCCATCGTTACGCATAAAATGACAGACACCATTGTGTCCAAAATGTGTATCACTAACTAAAAACGTAGCTGGCATCTTCGCCTCCTATAAAAATATATTATAACATAGGTCAGATAAAAAAACAACCAAAATTTAATTTTTGGTTGCTGTTGACTGAACTAGTGAATTATTGTGGTTTTTGTGCGACAGTTTTTTGATTAAGATAATCAGCAACTGCTTTGTATACTAAATTTCCGTATCGTTTTAATAGTATATATTCTTTGTAGTTATCTCTATCTCTGAAATATTTGCCAAGATAGTTTTGTAATTTTGACATTGTAGCTGCATCAGCTTTAGCGCCAGGAGTATTTAATTTATTGTCTTTAATAAATCTTGCTGCATCTTGATTGGCAAATGCTGCCATTTCCTGTGGGCTAGCACGATATATTTTATAGTTTTCGGGATCGTCAAGCGCATTTTCGGTATCAACCATATCTTGAAATGCCTTTTTAGTAGGTATTTCTTTTGTCTTCAAATAGCTTCTATAGTCTGTATCATCGGCTGATATACCCTTAGCTGCCTGCGCAGCATGTTGATGTGCATGAACCATTTCGTGTATAAAGGTACTGGCACAGTTATCAAGTGCCGGAATAGGCGAATTAAATACAGTCTTTTTAAACGTGTTTATAATTTTTTTAGCAGTTTTTGTATAGTTAAATGGAATACTAGTATTATTAGTCGCGAGGTCTTTTGTCCATCTATTCCAAATTTGATGAGTAATACCGTTGATATATGCAATGTTTAGCCTAATTTCTAAATAAGCACATTCACCATTAGTAGTACCTAATTCTTCGAAAACGACATCCGATACCGGTACTTTCATTTTAGTTTCGGCTAAGATTTTTAATTCATTTGCACAATGTTGTTTTATTAAACCTGCGAGATTAAGTGCTTGTTTAACTGACCCAAGTTTTCTTGTTTCATCAATATCAGCTTGCATCTCCGGAGTAATCTTTATATTGGCCATTATGGAACATGCAGTTAAAATGCCTTTTTTCATGGCATCTTCAGCATCATCAATATATCTAGTGTAGTTGGCAGCTTCGTCAACTGTTTGTTCTATCTCATATAATCTCATAGCTTTATTTATGTACAGCGTTGTTTGGTAGCGAAGAGTGGATTCGAACCACCGACCTTGTGAATATGAGTCACCTGCTCTAACCAACTGAGCTACATCGCCATGGTCCGGCCAGCAGGAATCGAACCCACAATAAGGGAGTAGAAATCCCTAGTTATATCCATTTAACTATGGCCGGATTATTATATTGAAGCACACTCTGACTATGTCCGATAAGACCTAGCGTTGGCATGCCTACTTAAATGTGCTTCAATATAATAATGGTAGGGGCACTGAGACTTGAACTCAGAACCTATCGGTTAAAAGCCGATTGCTCTCACCAGTTGAGCTATACCCCTTCTGCTTATCTAACTTACGCTGAGCCTTATGTGGCTTTACGTGACTACCCGCGCTTCTTTTACGTGCCAGCATCACGAACGGGTTTCGTGGATTTAGTGTTGGCACGATCAGTTTAGACTTCATTTTACTTCTCCTTAAAAATTATTATAGTTGAACTTCAATTAATTGTCAACTGGGGTGCAGGACGGGACTTGAACCCGCAACAACAGGAATCACAATCCTGGGATCTACCATTGATCTACCTGCACCATTGAATGGTACCGAGAGTTGGACTTGAACCAACCACACCTAATTCTTCAGACTAGTGCTCTACCAGATGAGCTATCTCGGCATTAAAACTTAATTATTAAATCTAAATAAAATTATAGCATATAAGTAGTAGCATGGCTAATATTATAATTTTTGCTGATACTGCTGCCGATGATTTGGTATTTTGGCCAGATCATAAAAAGCATAATCGGCCAACAAAAACTGCTGGGCCGTATCGTGTGGCAACAGAAGTAAGAAAAGCAGGATTCACCTGCCAGGTAATAAGTTTGTTTACTTCTTTTACCCCGGATGAAATTAACCAAGCCTGCGTTAAGTTTATTAACAGTGATACAATGGCAGTTGCCTTCAGTACAACTTATTGGTTAAATGCTAACAGTGGTATAGCAGAACTGTTAATAGATATTATTGTACAAACTAAACGAATAAACAAAGATACTCAAATAATATTTGGTGGCCCAAACGGATTAAATTTGTTAGAGCATGTATTTGGTGTTGACGCTGTATTTTTAGGATATAGCGAAAAACAATTTACAAACTACATGATAACTCTTCGTGACAAAACTGCAATTCCCGAACCAACTAGAAAAGAAGGTGATACTTTAGTCTATGACATATCAGCTTCGGACAAGACTTTTGATTTTTGTCGATCTCAAATCATCTATCAACCCGAAGACTGTATTGATCATGGTGAACCAATGGTGTTAGAAGTAGGTAGAGGTTGTATTTTTAAATGTAAGTTTTGTGCATATCCTCTGAATGGAAAGAAGAAATTAGATTTTATCAAAAATTACGATGTATTGGCCGAGGAGTTAATTTACAACTACACCCAGTTTGGTATTGATCAGTATGTCCTGAGCGACGACACGTTCAATGATAGTACTGAAAAAATTAAAGAACTTCACAAAGTGTTTACTTCCTTGCCATTCAAGATTCACTTTGCCTGTTATCTTAGACTTGATTTGCTATATGCTCATAGAGAACAAATTACGTTGTTAAAAGAAATGGGGCTACGAGCGTGCCATTTTGGGGTAGAGTCTTTCCATGATCGAGCTGCTAGTACTATTGGCAAAGGCCTAGGTGGTGATAAAAGCAAACAGTTATTAAAAGAATTAAAAAATGAGCTATGGGGCGAAGACATCAAAATTTTAATTAGTTTGATAACAGGGCTGCCACACGAAACCTACGAGTCTTATGAAGAGACCAAACAGTGGATTTTAGATCCTGCAAATTTAGTTGATGCAGTACAGATTAATGCGTTACAGATGACAAATCCAGTATATGAACGTAACCCATACAAAAGTGATTTTCAGTTGAACTCTACAAAATATGGGTACTACTGGCCTGATCCTAATCATCCACAAGCCTGGAAAAATTTATCTAGCCCGATTAAACGTAAATCAGAAGCAGAGGCATTGGCAAGAGAATTGAACAACGCGGCACACTCTGTTAATAGATTAATAGCCGGGGGATTTGGATTTATTGCATTAAACCGTATGGTTAAATATTTTGAAGAACCGCGTACGATAGAAGAACAAATTAAAATGAATAAATCTGAATATACGGCTTGGGTAAAACGAAATAAAGATATAGCAGCAGAACGCTACCGTCAGAGTTATACTGATTCAATATTAAATTTATAATGGTGGATCGTGTAGGGATTGAACCTACGACCTACGCCGCGTAAAGGCGCCGCTGCTACCGCTGAGCTAACGATCCATTGATTGGCAGGGGCGTCCGGGAACGATCCGAAACTAACAGAGTCAAAGTCTGTGGTGCTGCCAATTACACTACGCCCCAATTGTTTTTAATATATTTGATAATTTTACATGGTTTGCACCAGTGCCACATAAATTTCTGCTTTTTAGACATTTGTATATACTCATACCATTTTTATAATCAATAATCATATTGTCAACGTGTTTATCAAAAATAGTACTTTTAATTGAATTATTATATTTGGCGGAACACGATAAACTACAAAATTTACGAATAGTTTTTTTTAATTTCTTGCAAACAGAGCATTCATCAAACGCCGAGGTTTCAGTAACAGATTTTGATACTCTTCCGTTTTTCCATCCTTCCGGTATAGTTTGATCGGCTGGTATTTTTCTTGATTCTTGAGAATCAAGATTACAGATCCATTTTTTACCAAATTGGCTATTACCTTTCCCCGACTGGCTAACACTCATTGCTACCGAATGTTTTCGTCGTAACCATCCATAAAGTTTATTGGATGGCCTTGTCGGAATCATCATGATCGCAGCTTTAACTAAAGCATGATTTTTTGGGTACAATTTAACCAATAGTTGATGAGCTACATAATGTTCTTCCGGTGTTAAATCAGCAAGATTAGATCTATCATTATTGCCACCCATACATCTCGGTATAATATGATGAGATTCAGTAAATTCCGTAAGTTTTCTGTTTTTTGCGCGAGCTATTAAACTGTCATATATTTTTTTATAATTCATATTTTGATTCCGTTGTAAATATATATATATATTATTTATCTCGGAATCAAAATCCGTTGCCTTACCAGCTTGGCTAATCTCCAACTGAACTATTTGTATTTTTTACTTTGTTTTTTTGCCTGTACTGATTCAATCTTCATCAAATACTCTTTGGCATCAACACGACCTTCTTGAATATCCAACAGAACTTCTGACAAGCGTGTAATTTTATCTGTGCCCAATCTGTGGAAGCGCAACTCCCGCATTTTAGCCGCAGCAATCAATACTAAGTCATAACGTTTATTACCGACTTGCTCGCAGCAAAGATTGACATCAATAAGGCTGGCTACTGTTTTGACTGACATATATTTCCTAAAGTTGAACTACGTTAAATGGTCGGAGTACAAGGATTCGAACCTTGGACCCCCTGGTCCCAAACCAGGTGCGCTACCAGACTGCGCCACACTCCGTTTTTACTACAAGCCTAACTGCACTAATTGCTTATATACATCCTCGGCTCTATCTAGAACTTCCCAAGTACCATGAGTAGGACTAAAGATAAAAGTCACATGTTCCTGATATTCATCAGGGGTTCCTTCATTTCTAACACTAGTACCTTCGTATACTGTTAGAATGACATCAGCCTTAATTAACAATGGTTTGTGAAGAAAGTCTTTTGCTGCATTAGATACTTTGATAAACATTTTATTCCTTATCTACAAATACGAACTGGTTGATATTGCCGTGTATACGGATTCCACTGTTGCACATACGTACAACGAACAGGTGGTGCTACATACACGGGCCTGGGTTGCGCATAAACTGGCACGGGCTGAACATAATATGGATCTGTTACCACACATCCAGTAAGTGCTAATGATGCTACGACAATTGCTAAAACTGCTTTCATGTCAACTCCTTAGTATACTATGGTTGCGGAGTGATGGATTCGAACCACCGATCTTTAGCTTATGAGACTAACGGGATGACCACTTCCCTAACCCGCAACAGACTTACTATATAAACATTATACATAGTATTGTATTTACTGTCAATATTATTGGTGGAGGATAAGAGATTCGAACTCTTCTGATTCCTGCTTGCAAAGCAGGTGTCCACTCCGAGCAGACCCATCCCCCTAAAAACTCTCGGACAGGTTGAACGCTGTCCTTCCCTTATATGACTATGTTCAACTGCCATATAAGGAGTACACTGGAGCGGGTGAGCGGTCTCGAACCGCTGGCCTTAACTTTGGCAAAGTTACGCTCTACCAGCTGAGCTACACCCGCATATCTTGTTTAATGAAACAGGTAAAGTATACAACTCAATACAATCAATCCACTTAAAAACTTAATTGATGTATGATGAAATTCTCTAACCGCTTCGGGTTCTGTTTGGTATTCAATTACGTGTTCCTGCATAGTGGTTACACTCTTATAAAATTTGGAGCAGGGTAGGAGAATCGAACTCCTTTGACCAGCTTGGAAGGCTGGGACACAACCAATATGCCAACCCTGCTTTGGTAGGAATGGGCGGACTTGAACCGCCAAGGCTTGCGCCGTCAGATTTTAAATCTGATGAGTTTACCAATTTCTCCACACTCCCACATATTACTATTATATAGTGCTTTACTATTACTGTCAACTATTTTGGTGGGGAAGGTCGGACTCGAACCGACACGCCGCTGAGGACCGATGCTTCTAAGGCATCGAAGACTACCAATTCCATCACTCCCCCAATAAATCTAAAAATCCTCTGCCAGAAAAATACCTTTCTTTAAATTCTGAATGAGGCACTCTTATTACTATATACCCTTTGCTATTGAACCATTCATCTCTAATTCTATCATTCTCAATGGAATTTCTGTGTTGAGTCCCATCTAATTCTATTATTAATTTTTTGTCTTCAAATATAAAATCAGGATAAAAGTTTTTCTTTAAATCATCACTCCAAAAATGTTTTTCAGATACCCATCCGTTAATATTATTATCTGTTAAATATTTCTCAAATGTTAATTCCATCCAACTTTTTTTATGCCTTCCTAAATTTTTTCTATTTTCTGATTTTCTTAGCCACTCTGTTTTTGCCGCAGCTATTTTTGCTTTAGATTCGTCTGAGTGTCCATTTAATGAGGCTCCCCACTTACGGCCAATAAATTGTGGTCTTGCTACCCTTAAATCATTATCTTTTGTAAGACCTTTACTCCATTTCATTCTATCTTTGGATTCTTGTGGAAGATTTTCATATGTAGCAGCATAATCCCTGCCACAATTTTTTATTCCTTGACTATTTTTTCTTTTATTTTCTGGGCAACTATTACTACTTTTACAACACATCAATCTATTAGATCCGTTTATAAAATTAGCGATAGTACCACACCCGTAGGAGCATAGTTCAGTAGTTTGGACAGGATTAGCGATTCTTTTCATATACTTATTTATGTAAGAAGACCAGCGTGTCTGCCATTCCACCACCAGGGCTTTACTCATTAGCTGCCTTTAAACAATACATTAGGTATTCCTTTTCAGTTAACCATATGTATTTCAAGTAACGACCATCACCATATCCAACCCACTGCTGATATCTACGACCCCACCGTAACCATATTACGCAGTTACTTTGAGTACACCGATGTGGTAACCAAGCAAAACACTTATCATAAACTGATAATCGGGGCATCCACACATCTTCCTGCATGGTGGGATACATGCTATTATCTAATGGCATTATTCGTTAACCGCTTTCAAACTTCTAAATCTATCCGCCGCATATGATGCCGCAAAACCATGTGGTTTAACACGTGGTTCCACATTACAAGTACCTCGAATATATCCGATAGCTTGTGCTACTACATTACTACTTTTGAATTCATCATCAGGATTAATATCAAGATGCACTTCTACCTCACGATTTTCCAGAACTTCTGCCAGTTTAAGATATAATTCACTTACCTTAAACACTTCAGTCATAAGCCTAGTGTTAGGTTTGTCAACTCGGTCGTAATCTCTTTCACGAGTTACCTCACCAAACAGCTTACATCCATGTTTTCCATCTAAGTGAACAACGATGGCCGCTGTATAGTCAGCATACCATTGCGTACCTTTTTTAATTCGCTCAGAGTCAACACCAATATAAATTTTAGTGTTGGGACCTTGTCTATCTATGAACTCTTTAATTTGTGGTATGTTGAACTTCATTACGACCTCTCAGGTTAATTTGGCGGGCACCCTAGGACTCGAACCTAGATGAATGGATTTGGAATCCACAATCTTGCCAATTAGATGAAGCACCCATTTTAAAAATATTGATATCGTTGTGATAAATTTGATTTGTTGTGTACTAAACGGTCGAACTGACCGCTCTTACCGTCAATGTAAAATCCGCTGGGATCTAAAATTTGTCCACGAACTTCTACCCAACTATGGGGAATCCATTTGAACTCGTCTTCAAGATTGTTGTTGGTAATATATGCAATTCGATCTGCTTTTTTACGAGGATCTAAACCTTGACTTTTACATGCAGCTATATCTTCCTTGGTAAATGCATCTAATGTTGTATCTGGAACATCTGCATGAAACCATCCTTCAGTTTTTTTACCATTGCGTACACGGCCAATTGGCACAATTTCTGCTGTGTGAATCCCTTTATTTTCAAGAAATTCCATAAAAGACTGCGATGCTCCATAGCAGTTGTTTTGAACAAAGAAATATTTCAAATCTGCTGGGCTACTAGATTTCCAAAATTCAATTAATAATGGATCAAACTGACTGGTGGATTCTAATAGCAATTCTGTGATTTTCATATTATTATTTATACTGGTACCTTCGACAAGAATTGAACTTGTAATGGCCGCTTATCAAGCGGCTGTTATACCATTTAACTACAAAGGTATTACTGTGGTGCGTCCGAAGAGATTTGAACTCCTAACAGCTGGTTTCGAAGACCAGAACTCTATCCATTTGAGCTACGGACGCAATATTTGGTACTCCTGGGTGGATTCGAACCACCGACGCTCCCTAATCTGGGGACATATGCCGGGTATAAACCGGGTGTTTTACCGCTAAACTACAGGAGCAAATCTTTGGCAGTGAGTGTGGGATTTGAACCCACGGACCCTGGGGTTACCAGAGTCAACACCTTAGCAGGGTGCCGATTTAAGCCACTCATCCAACTCACTTTAAAACTTTGGCGGAAGGCTAGAGAGTTGAACTCTAAAGGCGCTATTAACGCTCGGCTGTTTTCAAGACAGATCCCATCGCCAGTTGGGTTGGCCTTCCTTTATTCATAAATAGAATGTTTTTGACATCGTCAAAATACATTTTTTTTCTTATTGTTTCATCAATTCGTAATGTTAATATAACTCTTGTTGAAGATGATTGACTATTATCAAAATCATGAAAAATGTCAGTATTAAATAAAATACATTCATTTGGCTTTGCTGTCATACTTTTTAATGGTGTATGATTTTCCTTTATAAATCCAGCACACTCTCTTGATGTATTACTTGATAGATTATCTATAGGATAGTTTTTCAAATCTTCATCACTATACCAACTAGTTACACATTTATCATCTAAAATTTGAACAGTATAGTTAATACTAATCCTAGCATCTAAACCATCTTTATGCGCCCGATAATATCTACCTGGCTTTGTTATAAAAAAACTGACTCTATTTTTTTGTAGAAACAACTCTTTACTCAGTGGTATCACTGATAGCAGATGGGTTGCTTGATCATCGTTCAATTTGTGATGTATAAAAGTTCTTTCATCATCAATTAGAGGAATGTTACTCTTACAGTAATCAATTATATCAAGTAATCCATCATGAGTAAATCTAATATAATAAGGACTACAGTCTTCGATTATTGTGTATTTCATATCAATACTTATATAATGTATGGTACAGCTACGGGGAATCGAACCCCGCTCGCCAGGATGAAAACCTGGTGTCCTAACCGATAGACGATAGCTGTGTTACTTGGTGGAGGTGGTAGGGATCGAACCTACCTGCACAAGTGCCAGAGATTTACAGTCTCCTGTCCCACCGTTGGAACATCACCTCCGTAGTTTTTAAATCCACTGTATTGTTCTGTAATATTCTGGCATTAGACCTTTCTTAATAGCTGCTGCCAGCATCTTTTCATTCTTAACTGATATTGTACTACCTAAGGAAAGACCGCCACGTTTTTTAATTGCTTTAATTAAATATTTGTGGCATAACTGATTTAATCCTTGGTTGCGAAAAGCCTGGGCAGTAAATCCCATCATAATCCAACCTTCTTTCCTATCCTCAATATATTCGTATACTTGTCCTGTCATAACTTCAGAGTGAGAATTCTCAATCCAAATTACACCACTGCCATTTCTAAATGGCATTCCAGGTAAGGCCATACCACTTTGCAAAATTTCAAGATAACATTCAAACATTAACTCAAGTGGTGGTACTGCGATTAACGTATCGCTATGCCATACTGTTAACTCGTCGTCATCTTTTACAATCGTGTCTATTATTTGTTTCATATATTACCTTATATAAACTTGGCCCTCGTCCTGTGGATTCTAACCACAGCTTAAAGTGTAGTAAAACACCCGACCATAACACTGGATCTCAACGAGGATAACTTGGCGGTTCCAAGGGAATTCGAATCCCTGATCTCCTGCGTGACAGGCAGGCGTATTAGGCCAACTATACTATGGAACCAAATTAAGTATGGTAACAGTCCATCCAAGCAAGGGCGTGTGACCATTGCACTTGTACAGAGCTACCATATTGAAACACACTAAACAGGCAATTATTTCCTAACTCGCACTCACGGCGAGGTTAATGTGTTTCAATATGGTTCCCTATCGTCGTCACGGTCAAGTGCCTATTGTCGGGATTCGTAGCTACTAGACCCCGACTTTCCCGATGACTAGTCGGGCAGGGTCGGCGTTTTTCACTGTTTACTTACCATATTGAAATACACTCCGCAGGAATCTAACCTGCCAACATTATCCTGATCAAGGGTAACGCTATGTACACCACTCGGCTTGCGCTTCGCCTTTGAATGTACTTCAATATGGTGTAGGCTACTAAATCCCTCTAGCCCCTACCGGAGTTGTCTACCCTGTCCGTCTGATTATTCTCTATGAGTATGGGCATGTTCAGCAACACCCTACGATTTTTTCAGGCTCCCTACATCGGGACTCTAAGGTAGATCGTAAGCACCCTTAACTTTATCGTGGAGTTAATTCACGCCCTGTTAATAACGATTAGGGACACCGGGATTCTTATAAGTGAATGCTATCTGCTATTATACTATAGCCACCATTGTCATTAGTTGTATTGTCTCGTTATGGACAACAATAACCCTATTGTCGTTTGCTTTTATCGCTGAACTCTTATACAAGGGCATTGGCCAATGCTGATCTTGCTTTCGTTTCAGGCAACAGTTTAGATCGCGCTAGCTAGACGGAGGATCCATCGCCTGTGCATTTTCCAAGTGAACACTGGAATTTTCCAAAACAATACAACTAATAACAACTAAGTGCTTTCTCCCTGCGGCGGTACATATAGCTTTCGCCTTCCATCCGCTTCACCGACCAGGGAGAACTCTCGTGTTGCCAACGCCGGTTAGGTTAGACCGCAGCTTTCGCTGGAGCAGATTCTTCATCTCTGTTACCAAAGGTAGACCCTTGCTCGAACCACCCGTAGCCATCACAGCTACTTCATCGTCTGGGCTCAGACTAGGCACTGATTAGGTTGCCGTGGACTTTTTGCTTACGCAATATTGAAACACACTACACAGGACTTGAACCTGTCAACCGACTCATTCGCTAGAGAAGGCTGTTGCCGCTACATCGGCATGCCACCATGCCTTCGTGTGTTTCAATATTGCGTCTGTTTTTTAAAGAACGTTTACTGCATTTCTTACTATACAAACATTATAGCTGTAGCTGATTTAACTGTCAACCACTGTGCTAAAATACAACAATTGGAGGTGAGGGTCGGAGTCGAACCGACGGTTTTCCGGATTTGCAATCCAGTGCAATGGGCCACTCTGCCACCTCACCTTATATTATACCATTTTACACATTCCCGTTATCGCCAGGAACTTATCATCCGGTATTCCGCCCTCATTAATAGTAGCATGTTTAAAGTGCGCTACAGGCTCGCGTTGCCTATCACACTCACTACAAAAACAAAAAACCCTGGAGTATTTCTAGTCCAGGGTCCTTAAAGTTTACGATGTTAGCTATTGCTTAACCATCACATCCTTCTCGAACCCCACTATACTCCTTGCCTGTTTCAATCATATTAAATACTGAATCATTTCCTGAGCGTAAGGCCACCACTGGACTCCAGCATAATGCTAGTGTCTGGGGCAACTGATACGATATGGAATGTCTTGTATTTTTCATGTTAAGTTATTTTAATGCTTGGTAATTTAATTGTCAACTTCTTTTTAGGAAGTTTGTAAAGTTATTTAGTCAATGTACAAATTATACGCAATTAACTAGGCGAAATCAACTATTTTGGTAAAAATAGTTGCATTATTGTAACAAAAAAGCCCCGAAGGGCTTTTTGGCTATTTTCTGTTACTAGGTATAAGCTACCCTACGCCAGTGATTAAACTGCGAAAGTTTCGGCTTTCACTGAACCACGAGCAGAGAAACGAATTCCTTTGCCAGCTGATACAGTTACTTCGCCTTTAGATGCGTTTGCGTCTAGGTTTTTTCACTTTTAACGTCTATCTGGTGACGAGTTGTCCATGCAGTTACTTGTTGCCCCGTCGAAACTATGTCGGGCCCATCATAAACATTCCGATATTCTCGTCGGAAGAGTGGTATTTAGTTCACCGTTTCCTCTCTACCGAACAACAGAGAGCCTCATATATGTTTATGGTGGACCCGGGCGGTACTGCCCCGCCGTCCGGAACACTTTTTACCTTACTTCATACAACAATTCTTTAATTCTGTTTGCTTACTGTGTAATAATCTGTGTTCGTGTTGGTTTCTTTTGATCCGCTTGCAACGCCTTTGCAAAATCGCAAAAAGCATTGGCGGCAGCTTCATCAACCCATGAACGAACAAAATTACCTTCGTAAGTTGTTTCCAACCCATTACCAGCGGATTGAGTACTGATATAATCAACCATTGCTTGATTTTCTGCATCATTCATCGGTCTTGACCAGTTTACTACTGTTAAATATGTGCTCATAATGAACTCCTGTATTAAACACTTATTTAGTTAAATCTTGGTGCCCCCTCTGTGAGTCGAACACAGTACCTACCGATTATGAGTCGGTTGCTCTAACCAAAGCGTGAGCTAAAGGGGCAACTTAAACTATATTATAGCTGTGTTAACTATAGTTGTCAAGGAATTTTTTTAAATTTCCGTACAATATAGCCAATGTAGCTTCCTTACTATCAAAAAACATCATGGTAACAACTGTAGGTTTTACTATGAAATTTATGTTATCAATATAATATGGATACTTTAATTTTTGATCCAGTGTCAGTAAAATCTTTGACTCATAAAAATCTGCTGCATCAAGTTTAACCTTAAAATTTTCCAACTCCAAATAGTTGGCCAGTAAATCATAACCCTCGGAAGTTACCCGAAACCCACCCTCTTTTCTTGTATTTTCCCAAATAAGCTGGTACAGAGTATTGACTGTAAATGTATCTGAAAAACAGTTAAAATGCTTATATATCTCCGCTGTAAACCGGCGCTTATTTCGCATAGCAATTCCTAGGGATAAATTTGCTGGCCTTCTTTCAACAATATTACTGAAAATTTATCAGTTTTAAATTGTATATTGAGTTTCTTAGCAAGATTAATAGCGTGCCCGGGATTGGAGAACGATACCTTCTTGTACTTGGGTCCGGGATACTGAACCAGTATATTGGCTGTTTTAATATTAATAGGCTTGCTGTCAAAATAAACAGCCCAGATTCCGGCAGATGCTAAAATCTGTTCTGATTTATATTGCTTGTTAGTAAGTTCAGCAAGAACTTGAGGTTTAGGTCTAGACATAGTCTATTATTTAGCAATAATATACTGCTATTAAAACTTACCACCTGATACCTTGACCTCAATAAACTCCTCCTTAGGGGGGTGTAGTGCAGTTTCCTTTAGGGTTCTAAGTTCCAACAGCAACTCAGTCAAATCAGCAGCCATTCCCTTGGCATCTTTCATGGGCATAACAAAATCTTTGGCGCCCTTTGCCTCGTGACCACGAACTCGTTCAATGAACTTTTGTAAGTGAATGCTCAATGTTCTCTCTTTAGGAAGTTTTTCAGATTAGGTGGTGTCCAGTTTTCCGGTTTTAAAATCTTCCCATCTTCTCTGCGACGAACCTTGCCTAACTGACGATCAATCTTAGCAAAGTTAGTAGCCATAACTTCACGCCATGCGCCTTCACCATCGGCACCCATACTGTTAATAGCACCAATGGTAACTACTAAAATATCTACTAGTGCGTCAAGTGTTTCTACCGGATCACCAGCAGCAATAGCTTCCGATAGTTCTGTGTATTCTTCTGTAATTAAGTTACAGTACATCTTAAACTGCTCATCATTCATGCCTGTGATTGATTGCTCACATGCTGTCATGAATTTGTCTTGATCGTGAAATGGATTTGTAATTTTAATTCTCCTTGGATAAAATATTATAAACTTTCATGTAAACTTTTGCATCATCATTTTCAAAAGACTCACATACAAAACTACCATGTCGATCAGTCTCAACCAAATATTGATTGTCGGTAATTCTTGAAGTGGATTTAATTTCTGCATCAGGATGTTTAACCTTTAATGCATCATAAAAATCATAAGTTTGTGTTACATATGTCATTTAGGTAGTGCCTCTTGTTTAGTATGAAATGGTCCCTGATAAGGGTATCGTTTGAGAACGATTAGTTTAGGATCTTGTTCTGCTGCCCAGTGGCGACCTTTCTTAACGGTGTACCAACCGGCAGCGTACCAACTTTTGCTTTTCTTTTGTTTGTTGTACACGGGTAGCTTATGCTGCACGTCCCACATGGGATTGTGTACTCGACCCGCGGCTGCATATCCGTGTACTACATTTGAAGTTTTCTTTTCTGGCTTGGGTATAGTTTCAAATGTAACATTGATATTGCGTTCAACTAATTTGATAGTTTTATATTGTGCTACAACTTGATTATTAATCTTAACTTGATATCCACCGTCACATGCTTCGATATTGCCGATCTTGTTGTTATCTTTTTGTAAGATCCAAAACTGTTTGTCTATCACTGGTTTGGCAACTAATGTCATGCTTGCACTCCCTCGGGTACAAGTTCACCATACCTAACTTTCCAAAATCCTAAGTCAGTAGTTAATTCAGGGACTGGTAACAGGTTACCATCTTTATCTCTATAGGTCAACTGAGGTGAATAATATGTTAGATTATATAAAAATATTTTATTATCAGTATTTTTACAGTAATCAACAAACTCGGTAAGTGATGTGAACTGTTGCACTTTTGCCTCAACACATTTGCCATACCAAATTCCAACAGGAGCAAACATAAATCCATCAAATTTAATATTTTGATTCAACCACTGCAACCCATCTAAATCATGTCCGTTTTTCCTACGATCATCATACCCATGATTATACCATTCAATAAAATCTATTGTGATTCCTGATCTATCTTCAATCATTCTTTGATCCTCTTTTTACATTCCTCTACTATCACTTTTGGGACATCTGGATGCCAGTTTCCCATTAGCATACGGCAATCATATGTTACCGTAACCCGATCTTTGTCTTGTTGAACTAGTATAAAAAGTAATACTACTACAAATGATACTATTATAAAAGTTATAGCACCAAACAAAAATTTAATCATTTAATACTCCACTATAAGTTTTATTCATCCAACTACCAAATGCTTCGGCATTTTCGCTACATTTGTTCAGCTCATATTTGCCACAGAATTGTAGAAAGCGTACTCCTACTTGCCCTATATCCTTGTGACTAATCTGTTCTTTAATGCTGGTGTCGATAGCCAGTTTAATATCTTCGGGTTGCGCGGTCAAATCAACAAGAGTTACATTACGCTGATAATCATCAAGTACACGATGTTCCACTCCATCTGGGTCAGTCCATCGCTGTAACATCATGTTGTTCCAAGCGTATCCTTTTTTGCTACGGTCTTCAAATGCTTCCGTAAGTCCAATCTTCTTCTGAGTGCCGCGGACCCGGACCCCAGGGTACGCTGAGAAGATGTTATCCGTCGGATCGCCGCGCATACACTTTTCGAAGAGTAACCATGCTGGATTAGCTGGAGGCTTAGGCTCTTTAGTTTTCTTATCGATAACAATTTTTCCTTTATCATTAAAGGTTCCTTCAAGGGTGATTAGTTCGTCGGTTATACCGTTATATTGTTTGACATTGGGTGCTACTAACTGAACGAAGTCTGTATCACTACTGATAATGACATGTTCATCTTGGGGGTGTAATGCTATCCAGCGAGCTATAATATCATCGCCTTCTGCGGTGGGGCATCGTATAACACTACAATTGGTCTTCTCGCCCAAGTATTTAGTTAATGCGTCATACGTTTCCCAGAACATTTTATCCTCATCGGATTCCTGTTCAGTAAGTGCTTGTTTAGCCACTGCACGGTTAGCTTTGTAGGGCTTATAGAAGTCCTTGCGCCAACTGCGCCCTTCCAGGGCAAAAACTACATGGTCAGCTTCGAAGCGGCGTGCCATTTTATTGGCGGCCATTAATGTGACGTGCAGGGCAAATCCTACCTTTTCCCAAGTGTCACCTGCACGAAAAGCACCGTGCCTAGCACGAAAGAAAAGATTAGCTGTGTCGATAAGAATATATTTCATACGTTAGTATAGCAGTCCATGGGTTAAAAGTCAAACTAAATTAAAAATCATTTATTACCTTTTGTAGGTCTGGTATCATAACACTAATGTCCAAATTACGTTCTTTTTCTAATTGAAATGTTTTTCTTTTAACAGTTTCCCAACTATTCACATTGGGCAATTTTAAATAACCAATTGATGTATTATAGAAATCTTCTGGAGAAGTTTTCAACTTACCTGTATCTTTACCATTAAATTCATTTATTAATTTAACTTTAACTTCTTGAGGTAGCGATTGTATTGATTGCCACCCTGGGTTATTCACCCACATAAAACTTGCTATCCAAGTTGGAAAATTTTCGTTCATGAAATTTATAAAATCTTCCATGGTAAAGATATTAAAAATATTTACTACGCTATGTGTCTTAAGTATAATATTATCAAAATATTTCCACCATGTTTCATAGACTCGCATGGATTCTACAATATTCTCAAATTTACCAGGCCAACGATTCCAATTGTTGACCAGCCCTACCCCATCTATGCTAACTAGGAACTTAACCTTTTTACATTTTTCCATCAGTGCTTTTAATCTTTGATTAGGCAAAATAGTGCCGTTAGTATTAACGACCAGTTCAATCTGAGATAAATTAACGGATTCCAGTAACTCACAAAACCTATCTTGTTCCATAAATGGTTCCCCACCAAGTATTTTAAGAGTGTGTAGCTTTGATAGATCCCATTGTGTCCAATCAAACTTATTGTCAATAAGTTTTAATCCTGGTCGACCTGCTTTAATATTTTCAGTACTCCACTTGGTAGAATTAAAGTCACCACATCCAACACATGCTAGATTACATAGATTACTAAATGAAACTTCAAGATCTTCTAATGGTGCTAGATTATTATCAGTAGGAACGAAATACTGTAAGCTACTGAGTCTACCACTATGTGTACCAACTGATTCCATTTCGTAACATTTTTCGCACCCCTTGACAGGCTTACCAGCTAGCATATCTTCTCTGATATTATTCCACTCAACAGAATTTCTAGGATCGTTTTTAATATTACTATTTGCCTCATTTATATCTCCATTAGCAGAAAGCCAATAGCAACAAGGTTTTACTAATCCGGTGGGATATATACAGGCACCTCGCCATGGATATGCGCATAGTGATTTATTGGTAGACATTGATGTAGACACTAGCCAACCTCACTCATGCCACCACCGACGTCTTTGGATTTAACCACACGGTTGTTCATGGCTTCATATTGCTCATAAGTTTCCAATACCACATTGCGACATACATTGGTAAACCAACGATCCACAATTTCGGCATCGGTATCATTTTGATCCATCATGTACCCGTGTCTAACAAGATCAGCTATGAACTTATCATTCCAGTCTAATTCGAACGAACCCATACCCATGCCATTGGGGTCAATATCCATGCTGACGATATTGACGTAGGACTCACCTCGCTCGGTGGCGATATCTTTAGCTGTTTTAACCGGTGGGGTCGGTGCTTCTGGTGCTGCTTGTTCTACTGGTTTCTTAGTAAACCAACTTTTAATAGTATCTAGCATATTATGTACCCCACTCATTTTTAAATAATGGCACTTGTAACCGATCACTGTAACGTAATCCGTTTGCCATAGCTAATTCTGCTACACGACGATTATTGAGTGCATATACACTTTCAACACCGCCGACTGGCATCAAGTATACAGGACCTTTAAATCCTGCTGTTTGATAAATTTGTGTAACTGCCAGGGCTTCTTCAGCATCTTCTTCGGTAGCTATTACAAACTTCAAGTAAGCGTAGCCTGTGTCTTGATAGTCTAAAACAACTTCAGGTTTAACCGCATCTTCGCGCAACTCACCTGAATTACTAAGTTTAGCACTAATTGAAAATGTAACTTCCCTATGCCAATTTTCAGCAGTCCATTCGCCTAAAAAACGTTTGAACTCTGGGGTTAATGGTTGAGTACCATTAGTTTCAAAAGTAATTTCACGTAAATCTTTCATCTTATCATGATTAAGCAAGTCTGGATAAGCACGTTGCCAACCCAACAAAGGCTCACCACCTGTAATAACTAGATGTTCCGTGGCCCATTGTTTATACGGTAAGATCTCCATAATGCGATCTACGATACCATCAGTTTCCATTAATGGACTTAGATCTTTAAAACGTGGATCCCAGCTTGCATAGCTATCACAGCCTGTGCTAACCAATGGAAGGTCATCATATTTGGTGTATGCTGCGGGATCTAGATTAAGATATTCCACAGTCTTTTCACCCTTGGGCATACCAAATCCCCTGCAAGAAAAATTGCAGCCGAATGTACGTAAGAATACACTGGGTACTCCCATGTACCTGCCTTCACCCTGAATACTGTAAAACAACTCTGCTACTTTTAGTTTACTCATTTTTAAATTCCATATGTGGTAATATATCGTTATCAAATATCTGTGCCATTTGGCGCCATAATGATTCGCGCTGTGTCTGGGTCATTCCTGATGACAACTTACTAGCAAAGTTATCTCCAGTAGGTTTTTCTAGCCCGTAATCATGGCGGAATGTCATACACATTCCATATATAATTTGTTCTCTTGTTTTCATTCAAATATTATAGCATACAAAGATTGTGTTTTATAGTAGTTTGGCTAAATATATGTAGTTCGCGATACTGACAATATCCAACTACTCTAACGCTTATAGGAGCATCAGCATGTGTATTTACTGCGGCACAAACAAGTACCGAAAAATCTACGAAAATCATATCAGTCACATTCCAAAAGACTCGGACGGCAGATCATATGATATTCATCACATAGACGGCAATCATTCAAATAATGATCCATCAAATCTCAAAGCAGTAACTATAACTGAGCATTATCAAATTCACTTTGATCAAGAAGATTATGGGGCTTGCTGGTTACTAGGTCGTAAAATCAAAATGTCCAAGGAAGAAATTTCTGATTTAGCAACTCGCAACAACAATAAGATGATTATTGACGGTAAACATCCATTAATGAAGCGACGAGATGGTACATCAATGACTAGTGACAGAGTTTCTGCCGGAACTCATTCATTTATTGGTGGTGATATACAACGAAAAACCGCTAAGAAATTAATTGATGCTGGTACACATCATTTTATGAAACGAGCAGACGGCTCATCATTAACCGGAGATCGTATTGCCAATGGCACCCATCCATTTGTTAATAGTGACTGGCAACGAGAAAATACTTTACGGCAACTAACAAACGGAAACCACCCATCACAAGTATCATGGAAATGTCCTCATTGTGGAGTTAATGGACACGGTAGTACTAATTATAAAAGATGGCATGGAGACAATTGTAGAGTGAAATAATAATCATGTTCTCTGGTTTTCATATTTTCTTTCCCATTCTAAGTGGTTACGCATCGCTGCACCGGAGAAGAACTTATTACCTACTTCAAATTTAACTCCATTTAAAGTAAATGTTTTTAGTACACGGTCTCCGTTCCACCAGCCACGCTCACAATTGATATAACCTTCCGATTCCAGTTGGGTTCGTAGTACTTTAAACTCAGGACTGTCATCATTTCTGACACTGGTCATAGGTTGGTAACCTTTTAAAATTCTAATTAAATCATCAGCAGTAGGATTCTCTGGATTTTCCAAACTACTGATGACTTCATGTATAGATACATCAAAGGGTTTTGATTCGTCAATTGTAAAATGCATGTTAGTCGTTTTTATTGCCAAACAAGTTTAACAAATTGAGGAAAATGTTAATAAAGTCAAGATATAGTGTCAACGCACCTGTTACTTCAACTGCTGAACTAGAGTCAACGCTAACCATTTCACGAATTTGTTGTGTGTCGTATGCGGTTAATCCAAGAAAGATAATGATAGCCAACGCACTAATAACCATTTGCATTACAGTACTACCGATAAAGATATTAACGATACTGGCAATAACAATGGCGATTAGGCCAATGAACATAAACTTACCAAGACTATCTAAACTCTGTTTAGTAAAATAACCATAAAAACTCATAGTACCAAATAAAACAGCAGCACCCATAAATGCACTGACAATACTTCCCATGGTGAACACAGCAAAGATTGTAGCAAAGCTCAGGCCCATTAGTGCTGCAAAACCATACAGGCATAGTAGAGCAGTACTTTTACCCGGGCTACTGGCCAATATCATAGCAACACCAAATACTGCGGCTAGTGGAGCAAAGATTACGATCCACTTTGTAATACCCGTGAAAAAGAATTTTAGTAACTCCGGGCTAGTTCCCACAAAGTAACTTACCAACATTGATACGATTACGGCTAACCCCATATATCCATAGACGCGACTCATTGCGTTATTGACTTCTTCTGCTGACCGAAAACTTAATGATACTGTATCGGTATCTATCTGATTTGTATTAAACATAATAATCTCCTATTTTAAAAATCAATTACTCACCAGTTTCCTGGAAAGTGCTTTATAACCATTTCAATCTAAATAACATCGCATCACGCGAATTCTTAAAATGAAACTTCCCTGGGCCCATGTAGACCCATTCGTTATTGCGACCCCAAGTTTTCATACACCAGTTATAACAGGTGCTCCACAGGCACAGGTCATGTGAGCAGGTGATGGTGATCCAATCTGATTTCATTCCCACCAATTTTCCCAGGGAAATACACACCACACATCTTCTTCGGCTTTATTGATCTCAGTGCCAGTGTAGTCAACCTCATGAAATTTACTGTCCAAATTATCCACCAGCACAGCAAAGCGAACATTCTGACCCCAAATCTCACTCCATGCAGGATCATCGGGTAAACAACTACCGGGCCAATCTTTCTTGATCCAATTAAGTGTAGCACCAGTATCGTTGATGTCATCTACAATAAGAATTTTTTTGCGAATGCTGGGATCTGTTGTAATTGAATCTTCTGGCCTGGGGATAACAGCAGTATCTACATACCCAAAAGCATCTTCTGCCATCCAACAATTACTTTCTGATTGTGTGCGGTTGTCACGTAAACTGACTTTAAGCGTTTCCATGGGGATTTCTAAATATTGACTCAGCATGATAGCTGGTGTAAGACCGCCGCGAGTGAGTCCTACGATGTAATCAGGTTGCCAATTATCACGACGCATATCACGGATAATGTTATGAACAAAACTGCGAATATCTTGATCTGTGTAATGAACTTTTTTCATTGGGATTCCTATGGGATAATGTATTTAGAAATTATACACGACCCATAGAAATTTGTCAACTTAAAATTTGCCGAATGCCTTCTTCGAAACTCATGGGCGAGTAATCGGGCATAATTTCACGTAGTTTGGTAATGTCAGGGCGACGATTGGTAACCGATCCCGACATGCTGGGTAATTCTTCAAATACAGCATCAGGATGTCCAAGTTCGGTTGCTATAACACGTACAGCATCACCTATTGATATCTCCCGATCATTACCAATGTTTACCAGCACACGATTAGCATTTTCGGCAACGTAGATACTGGCACGGATAGCATCGCTCACGTGACAGAACGAACGTGTTTCATGTGAACCTATAACCGAAAAGACACCATTTTTAATCTTGTCAATTTGGTCACCGAGAAAATGACCCTGCTTTGAATTCGCACCATACACATTAAAGTAACGTATCATAACATATGGCAGATCAGAATTAGCCAAAAAGTTTTCACTGGTGATCTTGGCCAGGCGATAACTCCAGCGAGCGTTATGTATGTCCTTAATGAATACGTCCGAATTTTCTGGCACCGGACTAACTGGATCATCGGCAACGACTTCTGAGCTAGATGCATATACTAAACGTATAAGATTAGTACACTTCTTAGCAAAGTTGAAAATATTGATATCGCTAACAAAGTTGTTTTCCAATACCTTATTAGGCATCTTATAAAAATTAGTAGTGCCATTGATAGCACCATAATGATATATGTAATCAAAATCATGAGGCAATGTACTAAATCCAGCAAAAGAATCTTTTACCAATAAATCCATTTTGTGCCATTCATCACATGGAGGAATAGTTGAACTACGACTATGATTGTCTACTGCCCATACTTCATGGCCAGCTGCCTTGAGTTGGTGACAAAACTCGGTACCCAATAATCCGCTAGCACCTGTAATTAAAATTTTACTCATTGTTTACCTTTGCGTTGTCATCAATAAGAGCTTGTATCATTGAAAACTCTAATCCCAAACTTTTAACAAGATTGTTCCAAGCACTAGTATCCTTGGGTAAACAATGTCCGCCAAAGCCACGTAGATTTTCGTTACACATTAGGTAAGCAGGATTAATGCTGTCACGTTTAATAATAGCGTTGTAAACATTATTGTAATCTACTCCAAGCTTCTTACATACGGCATACGCAATGTTGGCAAATATAATTTGAGTAGCGTGATTAACGTTATTAAAATATTTTACAACTTCTGCTTCAGCTGGCTTAACACATGCCACATTCTTTGGCAAGTTACCATGTATTTTTCTCATCATAACATAATCTTCATCACGAGTGCTACCGATAATTAGTAAATCATGATTATACATAAAGTCAGCTAATGCTGTCTTGGCGCGAAGAAATTCTGGCACTGAGCAAATACGTAGTTTAGGATATTCTGCTGATAAACGATCACATGTGCCAGGTACTACTGTACTTTTAATACTGACTAATCCTTTGTATCCCGCAGCATCTAACTCTGCTACTACACTTTCTACAATACTGGTATCACAATCACCGTTCGCTGCTTGGTTAGTCGGTACACTAATGAATACACAATCTGTTCCTAAAACGTCACCAAGTGTTGATCCGTCGTATGCGGGATCAAAAAAGCTCATTTCGTGTCCCAAGTGATTAAGTCCTTCGTATACTGCTTTGCCTACTGTGCCCTTGCCTATAATTCCAATTTTCATTTTGATTCCTCTGGATACTTCATATCAACCAGTTCGTTACTACTGACTGATGTCATATTTAAAATTGCTTGTGCTACATCCATTGGCTCTAGACAAATATCTTTGGTTGACATATCTATCATCGGTGTGCGAGTTCTTACTGGGTTAATTAAACCTAATGATACGTTTGAATCCGTAAAATGCTCGCAAGCACCTTGCCACATATTATATAGTGCTGCCTTACTAGCAGCGTACAAAATATAGGCCTTGCGACCGGCCTTGTAAGCACTGGAACCCACCATGATAATCTTAACTGGTTTGTTACTGGTATAATCTATGTAGTGTTTAATAATACTCCAACTGGAGCCTACATTAATGTTCATTGTTTTAAAATGAGTCTCTTTATTGGTGTCATCAAAATGCCCGACGCAGTTGACCACCACGTCGGGCATAATTTGTTTCAATAGGTTGTCTACTTGAAATTGACTTTGTTCCCATAAAAAGTCAATTTGTTTACTACTAATGGGGTATACAGTATATCCAGCCGCGGTAAAGACTTCACATGTAGCTTTACCTATTCCGCCACTCCCTCCAAATACAACTACCGTTTTCATTCAGGAATAATAGAATCAACTCTTACTGTATCTGTTTCGTAATCTTCGCCACCGCGAGGGCCTTCGGCAAAGGCTATAAAAACACATCCATGTTCGCCAGCTTTCATAGCGTGAATTTCTTTTGGGTCACTAATAATAACATCTCCAGTAACTGCTACATAAGCAGATACTGGTTCAGATTTATCTACTGGTTGGGAGTAATAAGTTAAGTCACCGGCAATAACATATGTGTACTGTACCGTATGATTGTGATAGTGATTTCCACGTACCGCCCCGGGATTATTACTGATGATACAACCGTGATTGATAGCTTTCTTATAAAAGATATCTACGATAGATCCACGCTCGTCTTGGAATGAGCCTAGCCCGGGCTCGGTATTAATGGCAACGTTATAATATTTCATTGTGAGATAAACCTTGTATTAGGATTAATTTTTAATAATGCTTGCTTTAGTGGTTCGCCAATGTTCCAGCTTAATACTAATGCATAGGGTTTTTCATGTAGTGCAAACTCATTATCACTCTTAATTGGAATACGTGATAGTGGCGTGTATTTACCCTGTTTAAATTCACTTGAGTCCGTTATGCAATGCAGTAATGTTTTATCTAATTTATGCCAAGTTAACCAGGTATTTGCCTTGGCTGCGGCGCCTACGCCAATAATAACCGCATCAGGTTCATCGGCCAATATTTGATAAAAGTTACGTAACCAGATATTACGCTGCTGTACAAATTTGGCCTGTAACTTTTGATAAAACTTATGATTGAATAATCCCATGGCGGTTTCTTTTTCAATAGCTGCCTGTACAAGAATAGGGGTGCCGCCACCTGTATCCATTTTAGCGATAACACGCAGACTACCACCATGGTAATCAACTATGTCATAGTCCGCGATAGTTAAACCAACTTGCTGTAGTAAATTCCAAACACTTTTAACAGTAAAGTATGAAATATGTTCGTGATATACCATGTCCACAAAGCGGCCACTTTCAACCATGCTGGCCCAGTAAGGTACTTCAAAAACAAATATACCATCCTTGTCCAGTAAATGTGTTATGCCAACTGCAAAGTTAATGGGATCATTAGCGTGGTTGAATACGTTGTTGGCCATGATCACCTTAGCATAACCATGTTTTTCTTTCAACTTATCGGCTAATGCTATATCAAACAGGCCCTTGACTGTTTTTACACCCGCTGCTTTGGCAATGTCGCACATGGCTTTGGATGAGTCAACTCCTAGGGCGGTTACCCCGTCACCCTGAAACTGTTTAATTAGATACCCATCATTGCTGCCGATCTCCACCACCAATCCTTGGGGATTAAATCGACCTTTAATTGTTGCGGCATATTCGTCCCAGTGGTTTCTGGCGGTGTTGGAGTTTGAGCTGGTATAGCTATAACTGTATAAGTTATATCTATCCTTGGCGTCACTGACGTAGCCCAATTGCAATCCACCCGATTCGGTATTTAGATGCACTTGCAATGGGAATACAGGTTCGGCTAATTTTAACTGATCCTCAGCAATAAAGGTATCGGCGTAGGCATGTTGCCCAAAGTCTAATACTTTAGTTACTGGGGCACCGGTGATTAGGCATTGCCACATGTGATTACTTTCTGTTATTTTACTCATTATCTTTTTACCGGTGTATGTGTCATTTGATTATTGATATCATTGGCCTTGAGTTTTTCCCAGGGGTCTTGTTTGTTAAGTTTAACATTTTTCCAAAAGGTAAGATCTACACCTTTGGATTCCAGATACTTGGCGATAAATTCGGTATCCATTAACCTACCATTACCATATGATCTATGATGAAAATCAAGAGGATTACTGGGATTACCTTCTAATAGGTCACGATTTTTATAAGTGTGATCATTATTATTACCTGTTAAATCGTGTCTATCATGTGTGGCATATATCTCCACAATTTCCATGATATCTAACATATAAGCAATTTGGCTAAGTTCTGCATCAGTCATTTGATGACGCGATACAAATCCAAATAGATCATACCATTCTTTGGGGTAGATGGGGAAGATGGAGTACGGATGTTCTCGGTGTACATGTATTTTGAGTAACTTGAACTCGCCAGTATGACTGGTTACGATTTTATCCCACCCAGTAGTTTCCATTAGGGCATCGTCGTTCCATACAAATAGCCAATCAGCTTTTGCCTGAGTCGCCAAACCATTGTAGTAACGATTTAGGCCATTGTATCCCATGGGATCAAAAACCATTACTGTATAGTTGATGCCTTTTTCTTCCATCCAGGGTTGAATGTCGGTGGAGAAATAACTTAACCCAACCATGTCATCATTATCAAACCCCAGTAATAGTTGGACTCCATCTAAGTCAAGTACACGGTTAAAAATACTAATAATACTGAGTTTTAGTGCTGTGGTTCTACCTCTAGTGGGTAGTAATACTGCTATTTTGTATTCATTGGTGGACTTGTCCATTGATATCCTTTCTATAATTGAACTATTTACTGCTTAATATAGGCACTTAACAATTTTCTATTCTTCAAAAATTTTGGACCATCTTTTAAGTTTTTCTCTTTTACGTTCTCTGGCCAGAATCAGTTCAGCTCGGTTGACTACACCCTGTTCAACCAATATTTCCACCATGCACATTACATCGCCTATCTCCTGTGCAAGCATATCTTTGTGCAGTTCTTTGGTAGTATAATGTTCACTGTCGATTCCAAATCTACGACATTTACTAACTTCAACTATAACCTCAGCACACTCCTCTTGTAGTATACCCAATGCTTCTAATATTTTATCAGTCATTCCAATGCCTCAATATACCTGCTATAATAAACACACATGTAACTACATGTATACCGACCCAAGACGTTTTTAAGAATAATGCTATACGAGCTTCCCGTAGTGTAAGCACCGGGACATCAGGGCGATCGTGATCTGTCTCGCCCATTAAATGTCCCGTTGCACGAGCCCAGATTTTTTCAAAACTATTCAAGTAAGTTCTCGCCCCATTCACGATGACCTTCCCTAAATGCCATATTGCTTTGTGTTTCACGCACTTCTACACGGTAACACCAAAGTCTGTCTGCTTCGGCTTGCCCCCACATGTCAGGAATGTAAACGCCATTAACATACTTGTACAGCATGTCGGCTAGTCCTTCACAACCTAACCGTGGTAAGATAGTTAATTTGGCCATGTTCCGCTCTTGTAGCAGTTTGAATGTTGCCAGTTCTGGATCATCTTCTGCTACCAGCAACGTATGATCAAATTGATCTTCCAGAATGCCTTTGAGCTCTTTGAGCCCGCCGTAGTCTGCTGCCCAGTTACGTACATCCAAATCGTTGGTGCCAAAGTAAAACTTCATGCTAAAGGCATAACCATGTATTAGATTACAATGACTATCTGCTCGCCACTGTCTGTACGCACAAGGAAATGCGCTGTGATATTCTTTTGTACTTGTGTATCGGTATTGTACTGGTTGATTTGCCATTACTGATCCTTGTTTACAAATGCAATAAGCTGACTTTCCATAAGCATACCGGATACTCTACGGATTTCGTTATTGTCGTCGTCAACCAGAACCAGAGTGGGAACACCGCGGATGCCGTATTTTACTGGAAGGGCTTGATCATTATCGATGTTGATTTCTTCTACAGGATACGGAAGGGTGACATCTTCCATAACTCTAGACAACATCTTACATGGGCCACACCAGTCGGCGTAGAATTTAAGTAGTTTCATGCTAATTCTCCTATGATAATAATATAGCATAGGCAGCAGAGTTTGTATAGCGGGAGTGATGCCAAAAGGCCGCTGTGATGCATTATTTACTTTTACCTGCAATTGCAATGATAACTTTAAACTTATCACATGCTTCCAACCATGTCTCCAATGCATCATTAATAGTCACATTACCTGCATGTTCTTTATTAATATGTTCTATAACGCCTGTCTTGGCTTGTTCGAGGAAATCTTTAATTACATGCGAGGTAGCCAACGCGGGTTGCCAATAAGTACCATCATACATTTCAAAAGAGCTAATGGTACTATTGTATCGTATTGCACCCATCGCTGGGCTGATATTCATCTTACTGGTGTTGACAACGCTATTTGTTAGTACAGGGTTGACGGTGTACAAGGTCATCGTCGTAAAAATTCCATGGACACTAACTGCCCAACACGATGCGCAACATCTTCACCCTCGGGAATAATATGTGCCACAATATCCCATTCGTGTTCCTTTTGATTCCATGATTTGATTTCTAAAACACATCCACCTCTCGCTGGTAACACAGCAAACCTAACTGATTTGCCCATGTCAATTTTATTCACGGTGTCATCCTCAACGGAATCCATGTCGACCAAGCGAGAATTTAATGGTTCATCATTTAACTGTTCCATTTGCGCTTCCTGCAACCATCGTAATACTCTTCGTTTAAACCATTTCATTCTTCATCTCCCCAATCAATTTCTTCATTTTTCTGTAGTTCTGCATATTCTTCTTCGGTAAGTGCGTGGCTGCTATCGCAATAGCCTTCTAGGTCTCTAGTACGACCACAGCCGCACTTGGCAAAGTTCTTAACCATTGGTGTCATTTATTTTCCTCTGTTAACAGTAATATAATTTCAAGTTGTTCTTGTGCGTGTTTGGCAGCAGCAAGGGCATCTGCTACTGCGGGTTTAGTCTTAGCCAATTCTTCTGCCTTATGTTCTTGCGCCATTTTGTTTTCGGCCCAATCCATTATTGCTTCTGCACGTTTGGTTAACGCAATTGTTACACTACCACCGTACATGCCCATCCAAGCAGCGCCATTCCAAAACTCTTGTTGTCCATTTACGACTCTAACTGTACCATGCATGGGGTTACTGCTAGCTGGCATGTATGGTATGCTACCACCCACAGTTGTAACTTCTACCCACGGACCTCCTACCTTGATATGATCAATCATTATTTGCCATTCCTTGATTGTAGATGAATATTATCGTAAAATTCTTTCTTTGTAGCAGGATCTGTACTAAACCCGCCCTTTAGTACAGTAGTCTGTGTTAAACTACTGTGTGCCATTATGCCCCTATTGGTGCAACAACCGTGTTCTGCTTCCAAGTAAACACCCACATCCTTACTGTCAGTTGCTTTCATTATTTCTCGGGCAATATCATTGCAGAGTTCTTCCTGCAAAGTGCCACGGCGAGCACACCACTGAGCAATCCTAGTATACTTAGATAGCCCGATAAGTTTATTTGCGGCAAGGATTCCAATGTAGGCAACGCCGCTAACAGGCTGATGGTGATGACTGCACATACTACGCAACTCACTGCGCACAACCAACATACCTTCATATCTATCCTCACTATCATTTGGAAAAGCTGTTGCACTTGGTTCTGGGTCATAACGCCCTGCCATAATTTCATTAAAATACATTTTGGCTAATCTATGTGCTGTGCCTTGACTATTGGGATCCTCGTCAATGTCGATCAATAGACTTTCCAGCACAGTTTCGAACGCCTCTGTGGCTTCGTTAATTAGAATCCTTTTATCTTCTTCAGTAACGTAGTCACTGATGTTGTCGCCGGCCCAAAACCTCTTACCATCTGCTTGCATTCTGCGACGAATGCTGTCGCCTAAGTATCCTGCCATTTATTGATCTTCCTGTTTAAGTATATCTACCATCTCTTGCTTCTCTTTTTCTTTGAGATCATTGATATCGTACTTCTCAAATCTATAGCCATATTTCATGGAAGGCATAAGTGCTACCTTTTCAAATAGATCCATTTGCTCTTTACTGACACTGAAGATATGTCCCTGTACCGGACCGTCAGTAGTATCATTTTGAAGTTTAGATTTACTTTTTGCCTCACCCACTAATGACTGTCGCCAAGTGTAACTCTCGGGATCTATGGCGTCGGCAAATACAGTTATTTTTTTATCTTCTCTTGAGCTGGCCCAAGCAACATATAGGTTGTCAGATTCATAGAGTCGATCATACTCTTCGGGAGTAGATGATCTTTGTGTAAACAGTTCATTTAAAAATGGCATATTGCTTCCTTGTTGTTACATTATATAGACTATTTAGGCCTGAGTCAAAGTTTATGGTAATTTCATTTGTCATTCACTATTATAACTTAACCATAAATTGATACGCTACCATTATGGCTATATAAATATCTGCATGAAACGTGCCGTCTTATGTGTGGACAATCCACAAGATTTTATTCCCCAGTTAAAAGATCATTCGATAATGATCATAAATCCTAATGCCCCTGAGGCTAGGAACCGATACCTATTGGAAAATTCCGACTGGAGTTTATACATCACTCGAGATCAAGAAAAAGTTAGAAATGGTAATGACTATCCTAACGAAAGAGTACTTTGGTATACATCAGGCACCACAGGAGATAGTAAGTTTTGTAGCTTTACACAAGCACAGCTAAACAACATGGCTGCTACTATTGTTAGATCATACAACTTGACAGCTAACGATAGATATACCAGCATCATGAGCTTATGGCATGCGCATGGGCAGGGTTTTTACTGGGCAACGCAATTAGCAGGATGTGAAACTACCTACGTTACTATGAAAGACATTAAAACCTTTCCCTCTACTAAGCCAACTTTTATAACTGCCATTCCTGATGTACTAAGAGTTATTGCTGAATTAAATTTTGACAATTTAAGATTTATACGTTCTGCCAGTGCTCCTATGTCACACGATTTGTATCACAAGTTAAGCACAAAGTTTAATGTACCTATCGTAGAAGCATTTGGTATGACAGAAGCAATGAGTCACTGTTTCACTAATCCACTTGCCGGCCCACAACGAGTTGGCACAGTAGGATTGCCTGATGGCATAGAAGCTAAAATTGAAAATGGTCATTTGATGATCAAGGGTTTTAATATTTGTCATGGTGATTGGTACGATACAGGAGACCTAGCTGACCAAGATGAAATGGGTTACTATCGTATACTGGGTCGTAGTCGTGATCAAATTAACGTCAAGGGTTCTAAAATTAATCCTGTAAGTATCGAACGACAGTTACTACAGAACATTCCGGGTATGCAGGAATGTGTAGTATTTGGTACAGATCATGTTAAGTGTCTATATGTAGGTACATGCGATGAAGATACTATCAAGAACTTTTTGATCAGCCTTGGTAAACATTGCAAACCAGCAGTACTCAAGTGTGTTGATAGTATTCCACTTAGCCCAGCAGGAAAAATATCTAGGGCTTTATTAGATTCCTGTCATTAAGGAACTTGTACATCTCGTCAGCATACCATCTATAAGCTTCATCGGTTGGATGTAATGTCTTGGTATCCCACATCTTCATGTTTTTAGCTTGTCTAAAAAGACTAGCAGGATGCACATAATTCCAATCAATCTTATCGTAGTAATTTTTAAACTGTTTGAGTCGCATCAGAGTTCGGTACCAAACAAAGGTATACGGTATGCCGTAGGACTTAAGAGTAGACTGAAGCGACAATGCATGAGTTAACATTATCTGGTGATTGGTCTCATATGTTGGCATAGTGAGAAATCGACACTTGAACAATTCATTTTTAGTTTCAGCAGCTTCTCCAGAAGGCATTATATTGTCATTAGTATGCGGCCATATCCATTCTGACTGCATATATTCGGCATGTGGATTAGTATTTTTTCCTTTCCTAATCCAGTCCGGCATTGGTAGTTTATGCTGAGTTCTAAATTCAATACGATCAGCAATATTCCAAGATACCAATACTAGATCATACGACCTTTCAGTAACTTCTGCTATTACAGCATCGTGCATATACTGATTCCCACATCCTGCCCTTGCTATATTTACAACTTCACAGTTTAACTTTTGTTGTAGATGATAGATCCACGTGCGCTGCGACCATGGGGTTGACAGATCAGGCATTACTACTGAGGCACCACAGACTAAAATTTTCATTTTATATTTAATAGTAAATTACTGGCTGAAAAGAAATCCTTGGATAATCTGTCTGCTTGCTGTTTTACTAGAGGAAGTAAAGACTCATAGTTGCTCATGAATGACATAAGTTTTTTAGCTAGATACGGACGACTTCTTTCATACAATTTATAATTTTCAGTGAACGAAGAATCATATCTAAATTCATCATAATACATTTCTCTGTAACTAAGTCTATCAGGTACCATGGGGATAGCGTTAACAACTGCACCCTCGTAACAACTAATGCCCAGTGTCTCCTGTAGGTTAGCACTGAATACTACTTTTGCTTCACCTAATAATGTATGGTATTCATGTTTAGTTAGTTCTTGATCCTGACACACAACGAATTCATACTGTGGTAACTTGGTTGCTAGGTCTCGAAATATTTCCACTTGTTTTTCCGGGGCAACACGATGCGGGAATAGTACAAGATCACGCTTCTTTAAATTTTTATATGGAGTAAGCAATTCATCCATATATTCCATGGGCCACCCAGTACGGGTTACATACGGATTTGCGCCATTGTCTACAGTATCAAATAGGTTCTTAGCAAACATCTTGATGTGGAAGTCTGTGGCAAAATAGTTATGATCAAATGCAAAAAAGAAACTTTTCTCTGCATGCCTAACCCAGGGTTTATCACCGATTAGCCGGCCTAGGAAATCCTCGGGATCATAACTACCTGCATGCCATAACCCATGTGTTGTTACAGGAATGTTTAGTAACTCACTCATGTATCTAAGGTTAATAATACCAGGATGCCAAGCGTCTGTAAAGATAAAATGATCGCCAGGCTTAACCTCGCCCTGGGTGAAGAGTCTACCCATAGTTTCAACTTGTGCAGCTTTGTAGATATTGGTGCCCCCAAAATTAAGAAAAGCACCAGGAGTTGTAGCATTAGGTATATCAGTAGGTCCGTCAATAATATGGACATTATGCCCCGCCTTTTCAAGTAACAGTGGAAGATGAGTCTTCCACTGCCCGGTATACCGGGTTGATACTGCTTCCAGATCGACTAAAAAAACTGTCAATTTATTTTCCCAAATCTACGTGCATCTTCAGCCCACATGTTCTTGGCGTTTTTGCCCTGAACAAATTTGTTGTATTGTTGCCAAGCATACGCTTTAAAATTATACAAATCGTTCTCGTTGTAGCGATAACCATAATCTCTACAGAATTCTAAAAACTTCTCAAGATCATCAAGAGTTTGATTTGCACGTTCGTTAGGCTTGAAAGACAATTTTGCCATGTTAATTCCTTTAAATTACTACTGTTTGTGAAGGGCGAGAAAATTCGTATTTAATAAGGCATCCGTTCTCACCATCTTCGGAGACCTCAATCCACACCGCACGTTTAGCATAACGTGCAGCAATGTTAATATATAAATCATCTGCAAGCATCTCTACACTTTTAAAGTCCAACTGTAATACGTCTTTACTGTAAAGATTTTCCAACCATCGTTTAAACTGAATAAACTCAATATCACGATCGTTGTGAAATACGTCAATCCACACACGAAAGTGAAAAATATGTCTATGCTCATTAGCTAGAAATGATACATCATATTCATCACCTGTTGCCAGTGCAGGATCTGTTGCTGCTGCTGGATATTTGTGAATACCTTCCTTGCGAAAGGTTACCCATATTTTACGTTCTGCTTTATCCATAATACGAACAGCTTCTTCCGCTAATGCTTGTTGTCGTTGTTGATCCATTATTTGTTATCCTGCCATACAATATAACCACGGCTATAATTTTCGGGACGATTTAAACCATCGTCAAAGGCTTGATGCCACTCACTGTCTCTATTATACGCTTTAGACCAGAAGTAATCAACATCTAAGTTACCTTTACTTACCCAAAACTCCGCTCGTGCCATGACTAAATGGAACCGTGGGTTACGCGGACTGGGAAATACCATGGTACATGCTTTCCACAGCAGTTGACTAAAATTAGTTGTGACTTGTTTCTGTGTGCCCATGATTACCAAGGCACCAAGATTCAATATATCGCTATCAAATACAGTAGTCTTATCACTTAGGTCAATAACAACATCGTACTGCCCTTTGGGTTTATCCTGTAATCGATCTTTCCACATTGCTGTGTTGCTGCTACCCACAACGTCCACCTCAAATCGCAAACCTTCTATGATTAATGAGTTATACGCTACCCAAGCCAAAAATCCACTGCCCAGGATCAGTAGTCTACTACCCTCACCATGCCGCGTTAGTAGTTCATCATATGACTGCATGATAAGGTTGTATCCGCATGCCACGGGTTCAATAATGTAACGAGGATGAGCCTCAGGCACAGATACATACTCGCCCTGTCTAACATTGTAGTAATCGGAATATGCTGGTTCACCTCGAGTAGAGACCAAGTCACCTACCCGTACGTCCAGTACATTTGCGCCGACACGAGTGACTTTTCCCAGACCTTCGTGCCCACTCATTTCCAAGGGCAACGGACCAAAGCCCCCTGTCATCATGTCAATGTCACTGCGGCATACTCCGGTCATAACAGCCTTGACTTCAATCTCATCTGCTGTTGGGTCGGGTTTATTCCAACCTGTTTCAACAAACGATCCTTTCCCATCTGTATATAAAATTCTTGTTCTCATGTTGCACCCACTAAATCAAGCGATTCAATTGTTTTATGTATCCACATATCTAACTCATATTGATGTTGCCAGTATGCATCAACATCAACCATTTTGACAGCAGTATCGATCATACGTTTATACGCATCTTCAGGACATAGTCCTAATTCATAATAATAGCGCGACCCATCCTCAAATATCATTAGGATACTGCGATCGTCACCATTTAAGGTACGCCAATCACTTTCAATAAACCATTTGCGACCCTGCGCATCATTAAAATGTAATTCCATATGATCTTCAACGTCATATACACCATTAGGATTTACTGTGCCATAATCAGTTTCAGTTAAGTCTTTTAATTGCCATCGTTGATCAACTGTTTCATAATCTAGTTTAGCTTGATCATGCGTAAACCCCGATAGCGATTGAAATAAACTTAATAGATGTGGAATTAAATCTCTGCTTACTCCACCAAACGATAAATCATACGTAGTAAACCAAGTACCAGGATTAGGAACACGATCGTTGTTGTTCCAAGTTAGATTAATAATCTTTGCCTTATGCGCTAATTGTGTTAACACGTTAATATTATCACGATATTGATTATTTTTAACCATCATAAAACGAGTTTTAGGAAATTCATTACATAAGTGTTTCCATTGAGCAGAAGTTTCTAATCCTGGTTTTTCAATGAACACGATACTGGCATGTTTAGCCACAGCCCTTGCTATCTCCAAATGAGTAAAGTTTGGAGTGCAAATGTTTACTGTATCAAAATATGCATGTTCCTGCAACGCTGATTTTACACTAGTATAATCGGCTGATCTGCTGGCATCGGTGTCGACTGTAACGACCTCATGACCTAGATCAATCAATACATGAAGATATAATTGCCCAATGCCCATTCCTATTACAAGACTCTTCATTCGGATTTTTCCAGATCTTCAAGTTTAGACTCATCCAGTTCAGATTCATCTACTTGCGTATAATCGGGGATTTCAAATAACGCATCAAACATAGTACGTGAATTGACAGTTTTCTTTCCAGTAGCACCTTTGGTACCAACAAATCGTTGCCAGAATTTATCATGATGGTCAATGAAAGCAAGCGCATCTTCTAAGTTATCAATGGAAAATATAGCATCCACTAGATCCCTAAAGTATAGCTGTTCAAACTTTTCTTCCACCAGCATAGTGGGGCAGATTCCAGCATCATACTCGCGATTGGAACGCTGTACAGATTCGATATGAGTCCAGACATTATGTCCCATTAGTAACGCATAGCTAAACGAGTCCCAACTGGTTCTACCTATTTTGCCTATTTTATTTAAAGCCGGCACCACTGTATAATGTGCTGGGTTAGTCGGATCAAAAGTTTCTGTCCCCAGTTCAGCCGGAGTTTTAGGAACTCCATCTTTATAGTAACAGATATCCTTAACCAGGAAGTTTGCACTAACTGGGCTTTCGTCAAAATGCTTAATTAAGCCATCTTGTAGTACAGCATCACGGTATGTGCGTGTGTCAGCAGCATACTTCTTATCATCAACAATAGGACTCATACGATAGCACCACTTCTTCCTGTCTTGAATATCAATTTGATGATATACTTGTCCATTGGCAGTAGCCAGGAAAGGACTAGCGCAGTCAAAGCTAACAGTAAAGTTTGGATTGTGATATTTACGAACAGCACGTTGAATGTCAGTCAACATTAATGCCCACTCAAGTCTACCGATACCCAGGAAGTGCATCCAGTCATGTAGACCTTCTTCAAGCAAACCTTCAAACCTAAGTGTCACTATACGTTTCAATACCAGTTCAATATCAGACGTATGTTGTCCGCCCAGTGCCCAGCCATTAAAATGCTTACCGGGATATTGTTTTGGATCACAATACTTCTTCATGGTATTGTACCACTTGTGTGCGTCTGTTTGATTGCCACCCTGCAATACATTTAAGAATTTACATTTGCCAGAACGATTGGCAATAAAATATTCATTATTGATATACGTAGCGTCAACAGCGTCTTGATATGTATTGATACCAGTGACCTTGCGACTATTGGGAAAGTTAGTAATCCAAGTAGGCACATCCAGTACCATACCATAGTCCATGTACGCATCCATCCAGGCAAGAACTTGCTCACGTTTTTGTTTTGCTTTGGGACAAGCAGGATTTTTCCAATCACCTTCCCATCGACCTTTGCCGATCTGGAATCCGCCTGAATCACCCAACAAGAATGTATTGGGATCACGATTACGTACCATGTCCTCAGCCCAGTCCTGTTTGTTAATATCTAAATTAGCATGTCCCGCGGAGTACAGGCTCCATTTGTATGGGAACAATGCCTTTTGGTCATTAAGCCAATTAAGCATCTCCATGTCCTGGATATTGGCGGGCATACGTGCAGGTTCAACGTGTACACCACCACGTTGTTTGCCTATGTAGCTGGAGTAAAAACCCGACAATGCAGGAAGAAAAATCGCATAGTCCAGTTGTTTGGCGGTAAGGTTATCTTGAGTCATTGATTACTTTGTCTGCGCTGGAATAATGAATGTATAGATTGCCAAGCCAGAGTTAACAATGATTTGCGTAGCGCCACCATCACTGATGCGCATAATTTTGTCACCGGCCAAGTCCAGGATGCCAATAACAGTCTTAACGGGCCATTGCCATGCACGTTTGATATCACCGCCTACGTCAGGTTGGAATACAAAGTTACCAGCGTGTGAGCTATGGTCACCAAAGTAAAATTTCAGATCTCCATCTTCAACTTTAGCTTGGAATGTATTTTCTTCTTCATTAGCAGATGCTTGCATCTTTAAGCGCAGGATAGCAGCCGCACTGGGTTCAAATTCAACATTCCATGTAACGTCTTTAAACTTGGGAGGTTTGATCTTTTCATTGGCCAGGGCTTCTGCCATAAAACGATAACTGTTTTTAAAGTCACCATTGGTGTTTACAAAAGTCAGTTGATCCGGGGCTCCGGTATCTTTTCGGCTCATAGTTAACTTAGCGCCTTCTTGGTATTCTTTTAAGTTCAATAGAATACTAAGTTTCTTCAAATTGGGCATACCAAATGTACCCATGAAGTCGGCTACAGGATTGATAAACATACCGTCAATTACTACCGAACGATCGTCGGCAATAGCGTTGAAATTTGTTTCTGTGTCTGTACCTGAAATTCTTAGCTGGTCGATGCCGCCTAATGCATGAATGTGACTGATTAAATCTAATAGATGATCTCGCATTTTATTTCCTTTTATAATAAATGTAGTATAACAGATTGTATTTAGACCTTGCAACTATTTTGAAATTATTTTTGCCAAAGTCTGTCCGCCTCTCAGCGATGATAGTGTACCGGGTTTGCGTAATTCAAGCCAGGTCTGTGGGCCTTCATCATGCCAGCAATAATCTATAGTATACCCCATGGATTTTGCCAATTCAAAAACTAGACTGCCTGGTGTATAACTGCCGTCTTTCTTTTCTTCCACTAATTTTACTGCTTGCCAACGATCACAGTCATTAAACGTCAGCATAAACACTCCACCTGGTCGTAATTTGGTATAAATTTCCGACAGGTATTTCTTAATTACTTCAAGAGGTCTAAAATTAAAAAAGTGACAACCTACAATCACACCAAACTGATTATTGGGTAGCTTATCTAATAGCGGGTCGTCAGTATGTTCCTTGATAACATAAGGCCGTAGTCGTCTCTGATATTGCGGATTAAATTTAGTTAGTACTGGTTCTAAAAATTGATGGCTAACTTCAACGAGATATAAGGGATCGTATCCCACCATATCATCAATGAAGTTGGCAAATCCCGGGCGGAAAATCATAGCGGGATAATGCCAATCCACATTTTTCTTAACTCTAGAATAAAACAATTCAAGGTTAATATCTGGTTGCCAACGTCTTCCTAGAATATGGTGCGCATCGTAGATACTTTCATCATGGTATGCGCTATAGCTTTGTTGAAATAATACTCGTTCTGCTTCTTCAATGTTGCTTTTTAAGTTGCGTTTAATCTCAGATAATTCATTGTCAAAAGAATTAAACGCTTTTTTGATAGCGGCATGACTGTTAGCAATCCTTTCGACATCAGTAGACGAATGCACGGACATTACATGAGAAAATTCTTGTAACGCTATGTCAGCTTTCTCAAGGATAGGCGGAACCGACAGCTTATCCAGTTGATTTTTAAAGTGTACTAATTCTGTTACTGTCATTTAAAACTCAAATATTGATTGAAAAGTATTTTCCGTATTAGTGGCACTGGCTAAATCCCAGTTTAGCACACTTAACAAGTTATCGATCTTTTGGTCTACAATTGTGGCTTCCATTAAACTGTGATCAAATGGTAATTCCTTGAACCACTCAGGCAAACGTTGTTCATCTGTAGGATAACCAATACTAGTCCAACCTAGAGGGTTAGCCTTTAATTTACACACAACAGTTTTCATACCATCAACAATCTGCATACTATATTTGTCGCTATTCATTCTACGCAGATTATTCCAATTTAATGCTGCACGAACATGCCCGGGAAGATTAGCCTTGCCCGCAGCTTCTTCTTTCTTGGTGTATGTAGTTAAATTGTTAACCCGTTTAGGAGTGCCTTTTTCCCAAGCTGGTCTATCTTTAAACGCATACTTAAACTCACGTATTCGCTCAATAATGTCATCACGCGATGTTCCCGTCAAGACCTTTTCCAGGATCTCATACAAAAAATCCTGCACCACTTTGGGAGTATCCGATCTCTTTAGATCCAATCCCATGGCCTTGATTTTACCTGGATTACCATCAGTATCCAAACGTTTGCCTTCAAGGTCATAAATCAACACAGCATAACGTTTCTTGGTAATAAACAAACTGTTAGATGCCACCAGCTCACGTCCTGCTTTGATCAGTTCGCCCATCTCCCGCGGGCAGTGAAATGCCTGTTCCATAAATGCCGGAAATGATTCGTTAACTTGATCAGCAATATTGTCATATAGCTGTATACACATGTCCTTGTTCCAGGTCATTGTGCCTTTAGTTACCTCGTCTTTAATCGCGGGCCAGGCAGTAAAATAGCATGAGTCCGTGTCACCATATACAATAGCTTCACCTACGTGATCCTTGACACCCATGATACATTCATTGATATGTCCGGCCATATGACGTGCAATACTACGACCAGTTAGCGTAGTTGACTGTCCAATACGCTTGTCAAAGAATCTACAATGTTGATTAAGAATAGCACCATATAGACTGTTTAGGTTAATTTTCTTAACCAATTGTCGCTTATCCCAAAATGCTATCTCTTTGGGATCTGTTGCTGCTTTCTTCTTGGCTTGTAGCGTTTTTCTCTCAGCATACCATCGTTCCAGTAGTCCTGGGACAACACCTTTGCGCTCATAAGTAACAATAGTACCATTAGCAGTCAGTATCCAGGGTTGGTTACTGTTGAACACCATGTGCCAGATCTCAGCAGCTGAGTGTGCGGATTTCTCTCCGTTTTGCCAATCTACTGTGATTTCAGTACCACGCTGTTGCTCCATTACCGCAGTATATTCTAACGATGCAAATATACCTTCCCAAGCGGCTGTTGCGGATTTTCCCTGACTCATGAGATCATCAAGATATCGATCGGTCATTACCGGACGTAATTGGCCAATTACAGTTTCCATTCCCATATTCAACGCACGAATAGCTGATGGATACAGACTGTTAATATCCACCGCACCAATCCATTCGTGTATGCCTTTTTTAGGATATGCTACATAAGCACCAGCAGCCGCAGTATCCTCATCATGCAATCGTTGTTTCTTATTGGGAACAACTAAACCACGCTCATGTGCTTCATTAATAATAGCCTGTTCCGTCACCGCCACTGCGCTCATGGTCTTCTGTAGAGTCACTGTGTTAGCGTGTGCCAGTTCATTGGCTAGGTCCAAGAAGCGTAACTTGGTATCAAGTTTATTCAGGATCATTGTATCCTGTCTGTTATACTCAATAAACTTTTTAAAGTTTTGATTATACAGTTGATCCAGTGTTCCTTCGTATTGTGTCTTATGTTCGTTTAACTCGTACTCAGCAATAGCATCCAGACTATAACTATGTCTTTCCTCATATGTATATTGTATATACAACTGCATGTAATCCAGATGTATACGCCCAATTAAATCATATGTTGTGCTGGTAGTGCCGTAGCGTTCGTAGTCACGGGGCTTGGGATATTGTCCCCATAGACAGAATCTACGAGTATCGTCTTTACTCAACACACGAGTAATACGATTCACTGTGTAGGGAATATCATAGCCCTCGCTATTCCAACCTGACAGTACATCTGCATCTTCAATTAGATCCAGGAAAGTTTTTAGCATCTCCTCCTCACTATCAAATACAATAGTGTTTTGAAATTCTGATGCTATCTCTTGTGCTGTTTCCATACTCATGTGGTTGGGAGGAATAACCAAGGTAACCAATTGATCTATCCATTGCAGATAGACCGATATTGCTGTAATAGCGTTAAATGGATCTGACGTAGGACTGTACCCACGCTCTTTATGAAAATCTACTTCAATATCGAAGAACGCTGCATGTAGTGTTGGCGCATCTTTGTCTTTATAGTTTTCTTCTAGACAACGGAACACGGGATTAATGTCGGATTCGTAAAGCTGCCGACCTTTTTGCACAGCCACTTCCCTACGAAACTCTTTTAGGTTTCGGCTGGAGAAACGTGCTACTGGAGTTCCATATATTGACTGGAACTTGCCACGTGGATCGTCATAATAAAATATATGATTAGCCGGATATTCTTTGTATACCCGTTTACCATCAACTCGCTCTACAATATGTATACGATCCGATTCACGTGAATATAATGCGTCTACATAACTCACTTAAAGAGTTTTCCCGACCTGTGTTAGGATAGTTTCTAACAGTTCATGGTCCTGCTGCTCACGGCCGAATTCAGATTTGTGAGCTAAACGAATTGCCTTTTTAAGGATACCGGGTTTAATTTCCAATTCTTCTGCTACGGCTTTAATGGTGTCATTCAATCCACCAGTAAGTGTTTCGATTTCTTGCATAACTGCCATACCCTCGTTAATCATTGATTCGAGTTTTTTAGTGGCTTCACCTGAGAAAGTTCTGTCTGACATAATATTTCCTTGTTAAAAATATATTATACATTAATCACTATATTAAACAAGAGTAATGGTAAAATGGGGGTTACTTTATCCCCCGCCCACTACGCGGGGCAGTTCAATTGCGCGGACGCCTTTACCGCAGCATCAAACGGATCCTAAGGTGGATTCTATTGTAGGTGCGTATGGATTACGCTTGTAATCACTGTCGTCACCTTCCTGTTGTTCGGGATATACTGGATAATTATCCATTATGTGGTTTCCAATTGTAATCTACATTGATCACTGATATGTTTTTATCAGCATAATATTTATTTACATCAAACTTGGGGTCTGTAATCTTCATACGTGTTTTGGTACCATCGTCAAAATATACACGCCAAACAAAATACTGACCCGGCTTTAGGTCGGGAATATTGTCGTCGGGTGTTGGTGGTGGAGCAGCGGCTGGTGCTGCTGCATTGGGGTCTACACTTTCTTTAACTTTTTTTTTTACTTCTGCCAATAGCATATTGTATTCGTACTTGGCAGACTCATATACTGCTGGATTGCCAATAACGTTATATCCAGACGCCATGGCCCAGGCTAAAAAGTTAGTTGATTCTGAAAAGTCAAACGAGCCCTTGTGCTTGAGTTTACGGAAGTCACCTTTCTTAACATCTAATGCTTTATTTTGATGAGCGCCTGTACCTGGCCCAGCTGTCTGCGCACCTTTGGCCACAAGGTTTCTAGCCTGTGCGCTGACTAGATTATTACGGTTAGGATTTCCTTTAAATGGATCCGCAGCCTTCATAGTTAAATCTTCGGGCTTCTTTAAATTGGTTAAAGGATCAGAACGAACTGTCATGTTACCCATGGCGCCTTCTTCCATGGAGCCAAAACCTTGCCCTGCACGTGGCGCACCTTTTTGTGTACCTTTATAGTATCCACCGAACTTGGCACCTGTTGAGTCATTGGCTGCACGTTTCATACTCTTGGGTTTTGATCTATTTGCCCGTTCGTTGACCCTAGCCTGTAAACTTGCCCCTACCGACGTGGCCTGCTGTTCCGTGTCAAAATCTTGTTTCACAAGTGTGTATGCTTGCTGATATGTTGGAATTCCTGTATGTGGAGGATCGATTTGGCCTTCGTTAGATAAACCGGTGTATGCTACATTTGGACTATGGTACGTAATGGTAAAGGTGCCGTCCGGTGCTTGCGTAATCGAAGCAAATTTTTCATTAGGTGACTTAAATTCTTTCCCACTGTTCTTTTTCATATTCGCCTGCAGGGCCAAGTTAGATGCTGCGGTGCCTGCCGTGTATTTGCCGGCGCCCAAATTCTTATCTGTAAATGCCTGACTAAGTCGGTCCTGTCGGCTAACACCCATTCTAGCTAAATCTTGACCTACTGCGCCATCCTGCGGATTTACTTCCTCTCGTATGCCCGGGCGATTCATTCGTCGTGCAACTGTCTTGGGCTTGGAGTTATTCTTTGACTCAGTTTGTGGTCGGTAATTTTGGGGATTTATTCGTCGGTCGAGTTGATCTTTAGCTATTATGCGGTTGTTCTGCATTTGGACTTGCATTTCTTGTTCGTATCTTTCGGGATCTGTTCGGCGGAGGTATTCGAGTTTGGTTTCACCAGGTGGTGCCTTTTTCGTAGGTGCAGGCTCTTCGTACCCCGGCGCAGGCATCGCTTGCCCCATTTCAGGGCTAGGCTGTGCCTTTACTGGTGGAGCAGGTTGTGCTGGCTGGGGTGCAGGTTTGGGTTGTGCCGGAGCAGGTTGTGCTGGCTGAGGTACAGGTTTAGGTTGAACTGGTGCCGGAGTTACTTTTTTTGGTGCATTTAATGTTGGGTCTTGCATCCAACGTTTACGTTCTTCTTCATCCCTTGGCCCAACGCCTGGTGGTTGCACTGGTGCAGGTTGTGCCGGCTGCGGTACAGGTTTAGGGCGTACTGGTGCAGGTTGTACCTTTTCAGTACCGTCCGGATTATAGTGTTGATTAAAATAGTCCTCAGCGCCACTTTTTGGTCCATAGACTCCGCCTTCACGTTTTCGTCTTTCAGCTTCGTCTGAACTGATTGTTGTAGTAACTGGTCCAGTTTGTTGCGCAGGTTCTTCAGGTGCAGTTGTTTTTGGTTGTGCTGGTTGTTGACGCGGCACGGGTTGAGCTGGCATTGGTTTAGCCGTCTCTGGCGGCTTAATGTCAGGTTGTCGTTTTGCTTCGGCATCTGTACCAGGACCCCATAGTCCGTCTGCAACGAGTGCTGGATTCTTTTTTCTTAATTCTTGTTGCCAATCATAAACCTGGGGATCAGCACCAGGTGCTAACCCTGGGCGTGATTTTTGCGGTGCTGGAGCAGCACGCTGTGGCGCAGGAGCAGCACTCTGTGGCGCAGGAGCAGCACGCTGTGGCGCTGTAGTTGGCACGCTAGGCGGAACAGCATATTGTGAGTTATTCGATGCCAATGGATTAGTAGTATCTACTGGGCTACTGGGCATATTAGGAACAGCATATTGTGAATTATTTTTTGCTAACGGATCAGAAGTGTCAGATGGTGCCTTTTTCGTAGGCGCAGGCATCGCTTGTCCCATGCGGTTATCCACTGAATCATTAGGCGGTGCGGCCTTTTTTGTAGGCGCAGACTTATCTTGTCCCATGCGGTTATCCACTGAATCATCGGGCTCTGCCCAGTTTGTAATGCCGTTATCCACTGAATCATTAGGCGGTGCGGCCTTTTTCTTCGGGACTATTGTAGTGTTATCAGGGCCATATTCGTAATCGCTGAAATTAAATGGAGTTTTGCTGGCAGGAGCCGGACCTTTTTGATATTGCATTTCAGGGGGATTAGCTGGCGCAGGACCTTTTTGATATTGCATTGCAGGTGGCGGGGTGCCTTGGATCGACCATGTCGGCCGGCGCTGTTGACTTCTATATCCACTAAATGCTCCGCCGCCAGTATCGGATCCGACAAATCCATTGGCAGTATAATTGTTTGTTTCTCCTGCTTCAGAAATTCTTTTTCCAGGTGTGGATTTCATCCATTTACTTAATTCTTTCGATAATCCTTCCTGAATATTTCCCTGTTGGATCATTCGTTTAATAGCCTCTCTGGCGGCTATCTGATGCGGCTGATCAACCTCTTGATTTGTATAGTCCGGAGGATATTTTTTACCCATAGCCATCACAGTTTCTCTCCACTTAGGATGACTATATATTTGAGAAAGGGTAATTTCACCGGGTGCATATTCTTTAGGCTTCATTTGTCCAGATTGGAATGCCTGCGCCATAGTCCGCGAATCTCTAGCTGTTTGATCTGCTA
>Ga0214192_1000081_pt1 | contig 54519 bp, 91 predicted proteins | sample TroBogEpilimnion_44_FD_153030 | JGI IMG/M metagenome (GOLD analysis project Ga0214192, IMG submission 153030) | Freshwater microbial communities from Trout Bog Lake, WI - 29JUL2008 epilimnion | ecosystem: Environmental > Aquatic > Freshwater > Lake > Epilimnion/Euphotic zone | place: Trout Bog... | reverse complement strand
AACACAAGAAGAGATTAAAGAAGCGATGGCTGAAATTGATCGCCAACTAGATCCACTTCAGCAGTGGAGGCAGGGTTACGACCAAGGCATGAAGACTGCGGTTGCATCTATCAACGAGATGACTGGCAACAACTTTAAAGACGTGGTTGAGATTGTTTTGTACTTGAGACGCAATGCTTAACACTTTAGTATCAATGCTGTGCTTTGGCATAGTTGGTGTAATTTTCCTCCTGGTATGTGGACTCATAATCTACGTACTGGGAGATATATACGATGAGGAAAAAAATGGTCGCAAATGAAGTGGCAATTGATGCGATGACGGATGAGGAGATTGAGAGGGCGTCTAAAAGGCATCAGATCTTCGCCAAACTGCGTAACTGCGATGAGTTGATAGATACCCTGCTTAAACGAGATCGAGAGGCTCTGGACATGATTATGTGCGTTGAATGTGCCCACATAGGCAAGTCAAGCAGTGGTTGGCAGTGCTCCAACGCCATCAAGGCTCAGGTAAGTACAACCCCTAAAGATCATGTTCCTAGGCAGTTCGTGTTCATGCTACAGCGATGCCCAGGCTTTAGGGAGCGCAAGTGAAGGTAATTAGCTTTTTGCTGACGGTTGTAATCTCCTCAGCCATAACGTCGGGGATTATCTGGCTTGTAGCACCCCACCAAGGGACGGTGATTTACCGCTGTGACTGGGCTGAGATTACACCTGACGTACCGTTAGAGGTCAGGGCTGAGTGTCGTAAACGTATATTGCATGGAACTATTTAGGAGGCAGAATGAAGACAGAAAAAGATAAGCCTGTGGCATGGTTAAACAAATCACGAAATTTACTTTCATGGGACAAACTTTATGAGGATATGGACGCCCTCTATACTCACCCCAAAGAATGGGTAGGGTTGACAGTTGACCAAATGACAGCAATAGCTGAATGGCAGTTAAGTTCTCATAGACCATTGATTGACGTCATAAAAGCGGTGGAGCAGGCATTGAAGGAAAAGAACACATGAATAACAAAGATTTTGAACCAATAAGAATCAGAATAATGCAAGAAGCTTATGAACTCGCTGACCGTGGCGATGCCGAAGGTTACAACTCAGTAAAAGTTATGTGCAACGATGTTCAGAATTTATTGAGGAGAGAATGGGTAGGGTTGAATGGTGCTGACTGGAACGACTTCAACCCATTATTAGCAAATGACCCACATCGAATTGCGGAGTGGGCAGAAAAAATATTAAAGGAGAAGAACACATGAGACTTAGCATCAAATTATTTGAATATCGTTATATTTTAAAAATATTTTTTCCTACAGAACGCCATATCAAATGGCTACCTGCGATTATGTGGGGAAAAGTAAAATGTGCAACTAAGGAGCGAAACACATGAACTTTAGTCAAGGCAAATTAGCGGATAGTCTTGTTGAAGAAATGCTAGAACTAATCCACAAGTACGATGAAGCGCTTTACACAGCAACCGCAATCGGTTGTTTGGAATTAGTAAAGCAACAGTTAATTATTGATGTTATGGAGAGCGAAAATGAATGAAATTTTATTGGTGAGGTATGGTATATCAGACATTAAGGGCGATGTAATCGGTGTAGCAATAGATCAGGAAGATAAATTTATCAAGTTCAGCGCAGGTGGTGCTATTAAGCAAACCTTAACAGATTCATTGATGACTGAAAACAACAAATCTATTGGTCAGCGCAATATTGACTGGTTGCATGAGAAATTGGATGAGTGGATTAACAAACAGTTGGAGCAAAGCGCATGACCATTGATGACGTTCGTAAATACTTTGAAGACAAAGGGATTAGCCAACGCGAGGTTGGGCGGTTTATCGGCGTTGATGCTCGTACCATTCGGCGTTGGTTTGCAGAGGAATATTCTGCGCCAAAGTTATTCTATCTAGCGATTGAGGCGGATATCTTTGATGTTGAGCAAGTGCCCACTGGGCGAGTAACTAATCAGTTAAAACTTAAAAGGAAAAACACATGAAGGAAATAGCAATGATTGGCGGGATATTTGAGACGGAAGAAGGGGCAAAGGCTTTCAAAATCTGCTCGAAGATGACTCAGTCGTGGTAAAATTCTATATGCCAAACGCAATGCAACCAGTCCTGTACTGGGTGGCAAATCAACAGTTGGTAGATAACCTCAAGGAGACACTTGATGCGTGACTTTCTATTTAATCTAGCCCTCACAGTACTGCCCATCATGGCAATACTAATCATCGTGGACTTCATTCTCTGCGCTATCACTGGATACGACTATGACTGAAGTTTGGGTATTTGTGTTTGGTATGTTGGTCGGGGTAGCTCTTTGGAACTTAGCTATTATTACTTACAGAGAATTGTATGCCCGTAGAGAAAATCAGGACGTTCCTCGGCAGACACTTAGAGCGGGGGGTAACTAAAGTAACGGAGGGCGTGATCTACAGATGTACAGACTGTGGACACAGTTGGGATAAGGAGCAGGCGCACAAGTGCCTGACAACAAGTATGAGGATTGGGGAGGAGCCTGTGCACAAGGTGACAATGATCTAGTCCTCATTCTTGTTGGTGTCGAAAGACGATTAGCTCGTGGTGCGATTCCACAGTCTCTAGCCTACAGTTAGCTTTCGGGTGCAAGCCCCGTGGAGGTTAGAACCAACAACCATAACTAGGAGTTAATGATGGCAACAAAGAAAACAACAACGCCAAAGAAGTTAATGGACGAGACGACAAAGACTGAATCCGACTTCCAACAGATGAACGACTATTTGGACTACGTAGCGGCAAGGATGAAGTACTTGGACAACCAGGTAAGGGCGCTGAAGCTAGAGAACGATCAGCACAAAGCCACCATAAGGCGCATGGATAGACGAATCCAGAACGCCTGATATACAATAGTACTCATCAAGGTTCGACATTGGAATAATATGGATAACGCAACCGCCCCGCAAAAGAAAAAGACTGGTCGCCCCTCAAAATACACCCCTGAACTAGCAGATGAGATCTGTCAAAGGCTAAGTAACGGAGAGCCACTCAGACAAATATGTAGAGACGATCACATGCCTGCGTGGCAGAAGATCTATGAATGGATGCATAAAGATCCAGAGCTTTCGGGATCCATCGCACACGCACGTGACCAGGGTGCTGATGCTATAGCGGAAGACATCCTCAAAGAAATCAACCAAGAGCCTGAAAGGATACTGTCTGAGGGCGGTGGAAGGATTGATTCGGGGTACGTCCAACTGGTCAAGATGAGGGCTGAGATCAAGCTGAAGCTACTGGCTAAATGGAACCCCAAGAAGTATGGGGATAGGACGGTCATTGCAGGCGACAAGGACAATCCCTTGCAATCTGAGGTCGTACTGACGGCTAAGGACGCTATGGACACCATTGTTCAGCACCTCCAACTCAAGAAGCAGAATGCAAACGCAGGAGTTTGATGAGGTCATTGAGATACTCACCTCACCAGAGGTCAAGGCTCACTTTGCTGTACTACCCCCAGAGGAACAACTCGCTTACGCCGCGAGGATCAAATGGCTGTCAATAGCCCACGCTCACCAGGTGCCTGCAAGTTGGGACTGGTCAATCGCCCTGGTGCTCGGTGGACGGGGAGCGGGTAAGACCAGACTGGCGGCAGAGTGGCTGTGGTGGCAGGCATGGACTAAGCCTAAGTCTCGGTGGTTGGTCGGCGCCCCAACGCACTCTGACCTCAAAGACGTGTGCTTTATGGGTGACTCAGGACTAATCAACGTGATGCCCCAGGTTCTCATTAAGAAGCACCTAAAGGACGACAACGAGATTACCCTGATTAACGGCTCAATCATCAAGGGCATCCCTGCATCGGAACCTGAGCGCTTCAGGGGACCGCAGTTCCACGGTGGATGGCTCGATGAGTTGGCGGCGTGGGATTACCTCCAGGAAGCTTGGGATCTGCTGAGCTTCTCCATCCGACTGGGTGACAAGACCCAGCTTATCTGTACGACCACGCCTAAGCCCAAAGATCTAATCGTTGACCTGGTAGGTAGGAACGGGCAGGACGTGGCTCTGACGACCGCATCCACCTACGCCAACATTGACAACCTATCTGCAAACTTCCGCAAGCAGATTGAGCAGTACGACCCCGAGTCGGCGCTGTACCGTCAGGAGGTGTTGGCTGAGATACTTGACCCTGAGTTGACGGGTATTGTTAAGCGCAAGTGGTTCAAGCTTTACCCTGCCTACAACTCGCAGGGTGAGCCAATGCCCCTGCCCAAGTTTGAGTTCATCCTTCAGAGCTACGACTGTGCGTTTACCGAGAAGGCGCACAACGATCCAACAGCGTGTATCACTTTCGGTGTATTCAAACCGATGGATGGTCCGATGTCGGTGCTCGTGTTGGACGCCTGGCAAGATCGCCTGCAATACCCTGACCTCAAGCCCAAGGTGATGGACGAGTTTGAGACGGTGTACGGCGAGGGCAAGGATAAGAAGCGGGTAGAGATGATTCTGGTGGAGGACAAAGCCGCAGGCATTAGCTTGATCCAGGACTTGCAAAGGGCACAGTTACCAGTTCAAAGCTACAACCCAGGACGGGCTGACAAGGTTCAGCGGTTATCAATTGTCGCCAATATCATACGCGCAGGCAGAGTCTGGGTGCCAGAGTCAAGCATGAACAAAGGGTATGTGAGGGACTGGGCAGAGGGAGCAATAAGCCAGATCTGTGCGTTCCCTGATGCGACCCATGACGACTATGTGGACGCCATGACGCAGGCACTGAGGTGGCTGAGGGATGCAGGCTTCCTGAACATTGACCCCGCACCAAGGGAAGACTATGACGAAGAGGACTACATCGACGCCAACCCACAACCGAGGGTGAATCCCTACGCCGTATGATAGTTACACCTGCTTGGATTGAATCAGTGAAGGATGAGAAGGGTTTGACCAAGGGACAGATCTACCTGTTGGACAGATGGCTCGGCGACAAGTGGGAGGGAGAGTTGGACGACTTTGTTGCCAAGACCATTGAGAGTTGCAAGGGATACCGAGGAATACCTCCGCGCGTACTTCACCTGAAAGGATGGTTACATCATGTTGTATGATCCACACGGGGTGGTAGTACGGGTTAGCGCCGTGCTGAGATTTGTACAGACGACCACTGCTTTATGTGAGCCACCCCAACCAAAGGACAATCATGTTTGACATCATCAAAGACCTGCTGATCAACAATTACCAGGTTGATCCCATTTTGGTTGCTGAGGAATCCAGAGTGTCTGAGCTTGGACTGGACTCGCTTGGGTTTGTGGAGTTGCTGTTTGATGTGGAGGACAAGATAGGTAAGAAGATACCTGAATCGCTGATCAAACCAGAGCACGTTGACCTGACACTGGGTGAGCTATGCACATTGCTTCAGACACTGTAGCAAGGGTACACTTGAGGGCAATATCTACCATGAGGCACACCTATGGCTGACAACTCATCATTTAGCGGGTCGGACTGGCTCCGCTTCATGGCTAACCAACCATCTGCACCTTTTGCTCCTATCCAAGCCGCCAAAGAGAATACTGAGGCGCTGATGGGTATGCCGTCCAAGATCTACCACGGTGCCAAGCAACTGGTCACAGACCCCAAAGCATACTTCGCTGACATCAAGCCACCATCCGCTGAAGAGATGGCTATGGCGTTCAACCCAGCCCACCTCGGCGCAATGGCAGGCACAACTAAGCTTTACTCAGGAGTTAACAAAGCGGCGTCTGAGTTGCAGAGAGCTAAGGGCACGGGTAAGGAGTTCATGACCGAGCTTACCAAGAAGCCTGGCGTTAAGAAGGCTGAGTTGGCTGACAGAAACTTGCACGAGATCAATGACTTGCCCAAGATGACCAAGGAGCAGTTCCAGGCTGAGCTTGATAAGCGCCCTAAGCCACAGATCACTAAGAAGATACTGGGTAAGCATCCTGACACGGAACAGTACTACACCATGCCTCAAGACGATGAGGGCATAGGCGATAAGCACTACGTCATGGATGCCAACCACGAGTCGGTAACCAGATACCCGTTTGATACCTTGGCTGATGCTGAGGAGCATATTCAAAGACTACAAGACGAAAGCTCAAACGTACACCATGAGGACTACAAGCTACCTGGCGGTGAGAATTATCAGGAACATTTGTACAAGCATGAACCAGAAGGACAAGAGCCTTTTGTGGCTAAGAAAGAGCATTTTGGTGCTGAGCCTAATGTATTAGCCAGTGCTCGAACAGTTGACCGCAGAACACCTGAAGGAAAGAAAATCCTACACGTTGAGGAGATCCAATCTGATTGGCACCAACGTGGTAGGGATGAGGGATACATTGACCCTAACAAAAAACCATATACGATTGAAGCAGATCAACATGGTGTGTATAGGGTAAAAGATCAAAATGGTCAAACTTTTCATCCATATGTTGATGGAGAGCAAATGAGTGGCTTCATGACTGCTGAAGGCGCAGAGAATGCCATGAAGGGAAACATGGGTAGATTGCCAAGACCTCAAGGTGTACCCGATGCCCCATTCAAAAAGAACTGGGAAGAGATGGTGGGCAAAGACCTAGTCAAGCACGCAATTGACAACGGATATGACGGCATAGCATTGACTAATGGTGAAACGCAAGCGGATAGATATAACCTTGGCAAATACATAAACGAACTTCATTTATCTGGTAGTGATTTGGTTGGCTATGATCACGATGGAAATACGGTCATAAAACAAACTGGTGTTACACCAGAAAATTTAAATCAATATGTTGGTAAGAAGACAGCTAAGAAGCTATTAGATCAGCCACAGCAAGGAACATTGCGGTCACTGACAGGTGAAGATTTGTATTTAGGTGAGGGCATGAAGGAGGCTTATGACAAGCGCCTACCAAATGTCTTCAATGACATAGGCAAACCATACGGCGCTGAGATGAAGCTGAATGAGTTGCCAGTTCGAAAAGAAGCTAAGTATTATTCACAAATGCATGATAATGGTTTTGGTGTATTTCAAGAAGGTGAAAATAATGAATTAGTATCAAATCATCCAACACTAGAAGAAGCAAATCTAAAAGCCAAAGAACTTAACTCCACTCCCTTGCACTACATGGAGTTTACGCCAGAGATGAAGCAAAGCGTGGCGACAGACAGCCTGCCTGCTTACGCTGACGGTGGACAAGTTGAGCAACCAGGATTCCTCAACCCATCATTGAAGCTTGCCAACGGGCAGGTGACGCTTGATCCATTGGAGTTTATGCCAAACTACGATGTGGGCGGCGTTGTAAAGTCTTTAGCTACGCCAAACAACATTAGCAGAATGACTGATATACCTTACCTTGGTGAAGGCGTTCAAGCGGCTAAGGAAGGCAAATACGGCGACGCAATAGGATCGGTTGTAAATACATTTATGCCAACTGGAGCGGCTTTGGCTACCTACTCGCCTGAGCTAAATCCAAACGAGGCTTCTGACTTAAGCAAGACGCAATATGTTCAAGGTCATCATGGAAGACAGCAAAGGACTTGGGCTAATGGTATGGCTACAGGAGGCAAAGTGAAGCACAACGTACATGTATCAGATGATTTGGATATGATGCGTCATGAACTAAAGACTAGAGGATAAATATGGCAACACAGATGCCCATTGAGCAGGACTACAACCGTCACATTGATGGTATGCAAATGATTGAGAACGAAGATGGCTCAGTCGATTTTGAGATGCCACCAGAGGAAATGGAGCTTGAGGAACTGCCAGACGGCTCCGTGATTGTCCACGACCCAGACTTAAAAGGTCCTGCTGACGATAAGAAGTTCTACGCCAACCTGGCTGAAGAGTTTGATGTCAAAGGCTTAGCGCTTGAGTACATCAACCTGATTGAGAAGGACAAAGAAGCCCGTAAGATGCGGGATAAGCAGTACGAGGACGGTATCAAGCGTACTGGCATGGGTAACGACAGCCCAGGTGGTGCGACGTTCTTTGGAGCGTCTAAGGTGGTTCACCCTGTGATGGCTGAGTCCTGCGTAGACTTTGCGTCCAGGGCGATTAAAGAGATGTTCCCACCTGATGGACCCGTCAGGACAAAGATTTTAGGTGACATTGACGACGAGAAGACCGAACGCGCTGAGCGTAAGCGGGATTACATGAACTGGCAACTCACCGAGCAGATTGAGGAGTTCCGCGACGAACAAGAGCAGTTGCTGACCCAACTTCCTCTTGGCGGCTCCCAATACCTAAAGCTGTGGTACGACGAGCACAAGAAGCGCCCCTGCGTGGAGTTCTTGCCGATTGATCGAGTTATCGTACCGTTTGCCGCGTCCAACTTCTACACTGCTCAACGTGCGACCGAGGTTCACGAGATTACCGAGTGGGAAGTCAAGATGCGTATCAAGTCGGGGATGTACCGCGACATTGGGATGATACGTGCCACGATGGAGCCTGAGCCAACGGGACCACAGAAGGCGAACGACAAGGTTGAAGGTAAGAAGTGGCAGGACAATGAGGACGGTGTCAGGCGCTTCTACCATTCCTACGTATGGCTTGAGCTTGAGGAGGATAAGTACACCAAGGGCGAGATGGCGCCGTACATCCTGATGATTGACTCACTGGATCACGAGGTTGTTGGTTTGTACCGTAACTGGGAACACGGGGATGAAACCATGACCAAGCTAGACTGGGTTGTGGAGTTTAAGTTTATTCCCTGGAGGGGCGCGTATGCAGTTGGCTTACCTCATCTTATTGGCGGTCTTAGTGCCGCCCTTACTGGCGCTTTACGTGCTTTGCTTGATACTGCACATATCAACAACAGCGCTACTATGCTTAAGCTTAAAGGCGCTAAGGTCAGTGGTCAGTCTCAGCAGGTTGAAGTTACCCAAGTTGCCGAAATTGAAGCAGGACCAGGTATTAATGACATTAGGCAAATTGCTATGCCTATGCCTTTTAACCCTCCTAGCCCTGTACTATTTGAGCTACTTGGATGGCTAGATAACGCCGCCAAGGGCGTTGTAACGACGGCTGAGGAGAAGATAGCAGACGTGACTGCGCAAGCGCCTGTAGGTACCACACAAGCCCTTATTGAGCAGGGATCTGCGGTATTCTCAGCGATCCACGCCAGACTCCATGACTCACAAGGTCGTGTGCTCAAGATTCTTGGCAGACTGAACCGTTGGTACTTGGACGATCAGCGTAAAGGGGAAGTTGTCAAAGACTTGGAGATTACCAAGGAAGACTTTGAGCGCAACACGGACGTTGTACCCGTCTCTGACCCACACATCTTCTCTGAAACCCAGAGGATGGCACAGAGCCAGGCTGTGATGGCGCTGATGGATAAGTATCCAAACCAGTTCAACCAGAAGGCTGTGCTTGAGCGATTCTTAAAGCAGATGAAGGTTGCAGGCATCAACGAGATACTGGTTGACGAAGCCGAGCCACACATGCACAACGTGGCTGAAGAGAACATTGCTATGGCACTGGGTCAAGGTGCGTTTGCTTACCCTGAGCAGGATCAGTTGGCACACATCCAAGGTCACTTTGACTTTGTGATGAACCCGCTACTTGGGCAGAACCCGATCATTGGTCCCCAGTTAATTGGTCCGATGATTGAGCATATGAGACAGCACATCACGCTTTTGTACCTTGAGATGATGAAAAAGTACGCAACCAAGGACGATAAGCGCCAGGCTGAGCAGTACGAAGACCCCAAATACACCGCGCAGATTGACCACATCTACGGTTTGGCGTCTCAGCATGTGGGTGAAGACCTGCAATCACAGATATTTGCCAAGCTGATACCTGACTTTCAGCACCTTATGCAGATGCAACAGCAGTTTGCACCCAAGCCACAGCTTGGACCAGACGCTCAGGCGCTCATCCAGACCTCAATGGCTGAGACACAACGCCGTACACAGCGTGATCAACAAGAGATGCAACTCAAAGGACAGCAGTTGCAGGCTGATACACAGCTACAGCAGTCCAAAATCATGGGCGAACAACAAAAAGCGCAGGCAGATAGGGAGCTTGAGGTCGCAATCAACTCCACTGACAACCTGACTAAAGAGCGTATAGCTTCAGCGGAACTCACTAGGGACGCCGCTAAGCTACAGCAAGAGCAGTATGACACTGCAATTTCGCTTCAAAACGAAGCACAACGACACTTAGGAGGTCAACATGGCTAGTGATGCAGAGCAAAAGGGTATTAACGTACCCCTACACAAGCGTATCGCACAAGGCGAGAAGCTTGACGGGACAAGTTACGGCTCAAAAGGCGGTAGCGAGAAGAAGCAAGGTGGCTTAGCTCATACAGAAAAGAAAAAATGAGCGGGTTTATCGGAGATCTGATCAGCAAGGTCAAGGAAATGCAGGGTGATATTGGCGACTCTCTCAAGGATGGCGCCGCTATGAACTGGGAATCCTACCAACGCATGGTCGGGATAAACATTGGACTGCAAAAAGTCCTGGATTTAATAGAACAACAACTAGAAGAGGAAGAAAAAGATGAGTGATACAGACTTGGCATGGGCTTTTCCTGCTGTAGAAGCAGGTGTAGAGCCTTTGGGAGCACGAGTACTTGTTCAACTAAAGAGAACGAAGAAGAAAATGACCGCATCTGGCATTATTCTCGCCGAGGAGACTCGTGAGAATGAGAAATGGCAGAACATGGTCGCAAAAGTCATTGAGATTGGTCCATTGGCTTATCGTAACCGCGACACGATGGAGGCATGGCCCGAAGGATCGTGGGTAAAGGTAGGTGACTATATCCGTGTTCCTAAATGGGGTGGGGATAGATGGGAAGTCGCAGTGCCTGGGGAAGATCACGTCGAGGACAAAGCTATGTTTATGGTTTTGAACGACCACGAGGTTATCTCTAGGGTTAAAGGAGATCCGTTAGCAATGGCGGAATATGTGTAAATACGTGCAAGACTACCGTAAAGAGGGAAAAGCATGAGTGATGTGATAGAAAAACCTGAAGAGGAACTTAAGATCAAAGAAGAGATGGACGGTTCAGCCGTTGTTGATCTTCCAGATGACATACAAAGCCCTGACGAGCCTAAACAGGCGGCTGAAGGGGGCGAGGTAAAGGCAGAAGCTTCTAATGAGGACAATGATCATCCTGATGATTCAGACGAAGTCCGACAAGAGAAGATCAACCGTAGGAAACTACGTCGCCAACGCGCTAAACAAGACCACGCCGAAAAGGATATTAAGCTTCAACAGCTAGAAAGAGTTAACCGCGAGTTAATGGAAAGACTTTCTAATGTTGAAAGACGTACCCACGGTGCAGAATTAGCCAGGGTTGACAAGGCGATTGAGGATGCTGAGCTTCAGTTCCAATACGCCAAGCTCAAACTTGGAGAAGCGACTCAAGCAGGAGATGGTGATGCTTTGGTTAAGGCTCAAGAGATGTGGTACGAGGCTCGTCAAAAGATTGAATCTTTGAAGAGTGTCAAGACACAAGCTGTAAGACCAACCAATGACCGCACACTACCTGATCCACAGATACAGCGTAACGCCGCTGACTGGATGAGCCGTAACGATTGGTATCGCCCTGACAGTGGGGATGAGGATACTGAGATAGCAAAAATTATTGACAAACGTCTGGTGGAAGAGGGTTGGGATCCTAAAAGTCCTGCCTACTGGGATGAGCTAGATAATCGCTTGCAAAGGCGCCTTCCGCACAGATACAATGACAGCACAGACGATGAGCCTGTAGTTAGACAACGTCCTAGGAATGTTGTGACGAGTTCAGGACGCGAATCATCTGCGGCAGGCGCAAGCCGCAACACTTTCACACTCAACCCTGAACAGGTGAGAGCGATGAAGGATGCAGGATTCTGGGATGACCCCCAGAAGAGAGCAAAGATGATCAAGCGTTATGCAATGGAAGCACGTTCACAAAGGAGTAACTAATTATGGAATCACGTTTAAAAAAATCTTTGAATGCAGGCGGTAGACAGAATCGTGCTCAGCAAGATGAATCCCGCCAAGCCCCAGAAGAGAAGTTCGTCTCAGCACAGGAACGTCGCAAGATGTGGAGTGATGAGTGGACACAAAGAGCATTGCCAGATGTCCCTGAAATCCCTGGTTGGCATGTGTGTTGGTTATCAACTACTAACTCATATGACAGCATTGACAAGAGAGTTCGTCTTGGTTACGTCCCAGTGAAAACTGAAGAGGTACCACAGTACGAAAGTCACAAAGTCAAATCAGGTGAGCATGTCGGATATGTGTCTTGCAACGAAATGTTACTGTATAAGATACCAATGGATGTGTATCAGGAAGTAATGCAACACTTCCACCATGATATGCCTCTTGAGGAAGCGAACAAAATTCGCATCCAAGCTGAGCAAACAATGGGTCGCGATAGTAACGGCAAGTCACTTGGACGAATTGAAGGTGAAGGTATTGGCAAGATTGATGAACCGCTTCCCGCGCCCGTTTTTTCAGGGTAAGGAAGTACATAAGGAGTTTTGCATATGTCAGCATTATTGCAACCCTTCGGTTTACGCCCTGCGTTCCATCCATCAGGTCTGGATCGCGCACAGGCGTTAGCAGGAGGAATCACTTCTGGATACTCTTCAAACATTTTGAAGGGTCAACCAGTTAAATACTCTGCGTCAGCAGGTGTAATCGTTCCCGTAGCCACTACAGAAGCTTTCTCTGGTGCGTTTGCGGGTGTTGAGTGGACTGACTCTACAGGTCGTCGTCGTGTAAGCAATTACTGGCCTGCCAGTACAACTTACATTACTGGATCTTGTATTGCTTATTTCTATAACGACAACAACATCGTTTATGAAATCCAAGCAGACGGAGCAGTTGCTCAAACCGCTATCGGTAATGAGTACAACTTCACCAACATAACTAACGGTTCTACTACTACAGGTCTGTCACAAGCGACACTAGGCGCTTCTACAGCAGTTGGTAATAACACCCAAGGTCAGATGCGTGTTGTTGACCTTTCGCCCGTTCCAGGCAATGCTTGGGGCGATTCCTATACTATCGTTCGTGTTGTCGTAGCCGCATCTCAGATGTTTGGTAGCGTAACAGCGTTCGCATAAGGAGAGTAAATTATGGCAGCACCAATGCGAAGTACGGACTTTAGAAGTATTGTCGAACCGATTCTTAACGAATGTTTTGATGGCGTTTACGATCTTCGTGAAGACGAATGGTCACGTGTTTTCCGTGAACAAGAAGGTATTCCACGTAACTACCACGAAGAGCCAGTCCTTTATGGATTTGGCGCCGCTCCCCAACTTCCTGATGGCACTCCAGTGTCTTATCAGCAAGGTGGTGTGCTCTTCCTCCAACGCTATATCTACTCAGTGTATGGGCTTGCCTTTGCATTGACAAAGGTGTTGGTAGAAGACGGCGACCATATCCGTATTGGTCAAGTTTACGCTCGTCACTTAGCTCAGTCTTTGATTGAGACAAAAGAGACTTTAGCGGCAAACGTGCTCAATAACGCTTTCAACTCCAACTATGTTGGTGGCGACGGCGTATCTTTAATCAGCGCATCACACCCAATCGTGAACGGCACTTTCTCTAACCAGTTGTCTACAGCCGCCGTGTTGTCACAGACTTCTTTAGAGCAAATGTTGATTCAGATTCGTAACGCTGTTGACAACAACCAGAAGAAAATTCGCTTGGTTCCACGCCAATTGGTCGTGGCTCCTGGTAACATTTTCCAAGCTGAAGTGTTGCTCAAATCAGTATTACGTACTGGTACAGCAAACAACGACATCAACCCCGTTAAGTCTATTGGCTTATTGGATGAGGGTGCCGCTGTTCTGAGCCGTTTGACTTCATCTACCGCATGGTGGGTACAGACAGACGCACCAGAAGGTATGAAGCTGTTGATGCGTAGACGTTTAGAGAAGACTATGGAAGGTGACTTCGAGACTGACTCTATGCGCTATAAAGCAACTGAGCGTTATGCAATAGGATGGACAGATCCTAGAGCGCTCTTCGGTACACCTGGCGTGTAATCCAGTGGGGAGGGGATAACACCTCTCCCCTTTTTTTAAATTCTTAACGGGTTCATGCCCAAAAGGAAAAAATATGCCGCAATTTAGCGACGATCTCTTCTTAGGTTCCGCAATTTCGTATGCGGGTACAAACGTAAACAATGCGTATGGCGATCCATCCCCAATGGGAACTGGATTCGGTCCAATGGGACGCACATTCCTGTGGGATACCACAGCGGCTGTCGGTACAACTGCGGCTGTTCTAGCGGCTGTTACACCTACTACAGCGACAACTTACAGTGGAACCTCCCTCGCGGCGGCTAATACTGCTATCAATACAACTCGCGTTGTACGTGGTGACGGTACAACTGTGATTCAACTTGACTACCCAAGAGCGGTAGCGGTTACAACTGCTTCGTTTACTGCGGCGACTTTCGTTACAGCAAACATCACAGCATCCAATACAACTGGTTCATTCTCTGTTGCAACAACTCCACTCGTTGGATTGGCAGTTGGTCAGACAGTGACTGTAACTGGTACTAACTCTGGTACTTCTACACTTGCGGCAGGTACATACCTGATCTCTGCAACGAACGGTACTACAACCTTCACACTAACAACCACTTCTGGTGGCGTGGTAACTACAGTTGCTTCTGGTACAAACACTGGTTTGACCTTTGCTAACTCAATTACTGCAACGGCAATCACTGTTTCTGGATACGACTACTACGGCGTACCAATGACAGAGATTATTGTTAACAGCACATCGTCTGCTACTCAAGTAGTTGGACGTAAGGCTTTCTTCCAGGTTTACTCTGTTTCTTTCGGTGCCGCTCCTGGTGTTGCCGTATCAGCAGATACATCAAACGTCCTTGGCTTCCCCGCACGTATCTCTGACTACGGATATATCCTTAGCAACAGATTCAGCGGTTCCTTGTCTAACGACTCTGGAACAGTAGCTTTGGCTTATTACAGCAATACAACTAACTACGCTACACAAGTTGTAACGGGTTGGACAATTGCTTCTCCTGGCGTGTTGACTGTTGGATATTCACCTGCAAGCGGAACAATCGTTCAGTTCACAGGTACACCTCCAACTGGTATCAGCACAGGTACTAACTACTGGTGGACATACATCAACGGTACAACTGGTAAGCTCTCCTCAAGTCAAGCAAACTACCTAGCAGGTACATTCTTGGCGGCTACTGGATCTTATACAGCAAGCGCATCAAGCATGGTTCCTCAGTTCACATCAACCTCAGTTACTCCTGACGTGCGTGGTACATACACACCCGCAGGTACACTAAACGGGTTGGCAAGACTTGTGTTGAACCTCGGTTTGACCGCTATCCAAGTTGGTCCTAATGCTACGGCAACAGGTCTGCTCGGCATTACCCAAGCTTAAGGAGACTAAATCATGGCTAAAGCAACTAAAGGGGCAGGCGGTTTCAGCCAAATGCCTAAGATGATCACCGATGAGCCTTCAGTTATTCTGAAGCTCAAAAAAGGTGGTTCTGCTCACCACAAACATGGTGGCAAGCATCATGAAGAGCATGGTCACAAGACTATGCACAAAGCTATGGGCGGTATGATGGACGGCATGACACTACCTGCGCGTGGTGGAATGGCTCCTGCTATGGCTCCTAAGATGGGCGCTCTTGCGGCTCGTCGTGCGGCTATGAAGGGCATGAACACCCCAGTAATGAAAAAGGGTGGTAAGGCTCACAAGGCTGAAGGCGGTTCTGCTCATGAGAAAGAGATGCACGAGATGCATAAAATTGAGCAAGAACTCAAGCATCATGAAAGCATGAAGGCAGGCAAAGCTCATCACGGTCTTAAGAAGGGCGGTCACGCTAAGCATCACATGGCTAAGGGTGGCAAGATGCTTGGTAAAGAGCTTGACAAGTTTGAGACTAAAACTACTGACGAGAAAGCACCTGGTAAGTTCTTACAGACTGAAATGCATGATGGTGAGCACCATGATAGCAAGCATGGCACTGGCATGGTCAAAGAGGGCAATGCAGGCGGCTTCAAGCATGGTGGTAAGGTTCATAAGGTTTCTGGTCACCCAGAAGGATCTATGCAACATCACAAGGCTATGGCTAAGCATTACGCTGAGAAGTGCAAAGAAGGTGGATCTGCTCATCATCGCAAAATGATGGAGCACCACAAAGCTATGTGCAAAGGCGGTAAATACGCTATTGGTGGCACTGTTTCTGACAATGTTGCCAAGAAGTTTGAAAACACAATGATGGTTGATGGCGAACATCATGACTCCGTACACGGTACTGGTGATGTTAAAGAGTCAAACGCAGGTGGATTCAAACACGGCGGCAAAGCTCATCACAAGCATGGTGGACATCATAAAGAGCACCACAAAAAAGGTGGTAAGCACCACTTTGCCAAAGGTGGAAGCGCCGCACCTGACCTTAACCTAAAAGACACTGTTGAAGGTGGCGACTGGGAAAACCGTCCTGCTGACACAACAAAGCCTGGTGTTCGTATGCAGACTACTGGCGCTGTCAAGGAAGGTAATGCGGGTGGCTTCAAGCACGGAGGCAAGGCTTCAAAAAAGCACTTCGCCATGGGGGGCGCTGTTAATAAACAGGGTTCTGCTGTGGCTATGCCTCAAGGTAAAAAGCCTGCATCTCCTCCCGTCGCTATCACACGCTTATCTGGTACCTTCAAAAAGGGTGGCAAGGTAAAGCATTATGATCACGGTGGGGCTATATCTGATTATGATCAAAGGATGATGCAATTTGCTCCTGGTCAAGATATGAGAGATGTATCTCCACAAGACGTTGCCGATGCCAAACAAAGGGCTAGAGACACTGCTTCTTATATCGAAGCTTCAAGGATTACTCCAAGAAGCGCAGGTGCAGGAAGAGGTTTTGTGAACCCTCCAATGGTTAGAAAGCACGGCGGTAGAGCCAAAAAGTGAAAATCGGTGGGGGCTTAGGCTCCCACCACTTTAATAGGTGAAATATGTCTGAAATCTCAGTCTATACAGGTCCGTCATCCAATTCCGATAACCAACTTCGTTTACAGCAGGCACAGCGTTCTACTGCGTATGATCCAGTAGACAAGATGCGTGTTTCAACACCGCAGTCCTTGATTGATACTGACTTTGAATATGGTCAGCAAGGTACGAAGTGGGAACAAACCTCGATGCAAAACAACCGCGCATCGTTGTACTACTTAGGTAATGCCGCATTACCAGTATCAGCTATTGCGGGTAATCAGTCCACAACAAATCAGTTGGTCATCACAATGACCTCCTCAAACGTGCCAAACGGCTCTCCAATCTTCATTGAGGACGCAATTGATCCCAATGCCAATGGTTGGGGTTGGGTAGCTTCTGGAGGCGGTTCTACAGCCACTTCTATTACTGTAAACATGGCTCAGCCAATCACAACAGCTACTTGTTGGTCGGCTACTTCTACTTATGTTTACCTTGGCTATCTGTATAGCGGATATGGATTTAACTTAACTGGAACAACAGCATTCACTTTTAGTGGATCAACAGTTACTTGTACAACCACTTATCCACATGGCTTGTCAGCAGGTTCTTTGATTTATATCACTGGAACAACTGGTCCAAGCACAGCAACGACGATAAATGGTCCTCAGATTGTGGCTACAACGCCCACAGCAACGACATTTACGTTCACCAATATCAACGGTACACCTTCGACCACAATCGCTAATACATCGGGTTCAAGCAATCTGTATGCACGTCCTGCGGGATATGTGGATACTCACGCTTATGATGGATCTGTTAACTTTACGGTTGGCGCATCTATTCCTAATCAGCTTTTACAGCGTCAAACCCGTAGATATTTCCGTTACCAGTCTGGTAAGGGCATTCAATTTTCTACTGGAACAATTCTTAAACCACAGCTTCAGCAACCAGTACTGACATCTTCTAGCGCAACAGTTACTGTTACGACTAAATTTCCGCACAATTTGACTGTAAATACAGTTATTGTTGTGACTGGCGCTGATCAAAGTGCTTATAACGGTACTTTTGTTGTTAAAACAGTACCCACTGCGTTAACTTTTACTTATACAACGCTGAACAATATTGTTCCTTCAGCAACGCCTGCAACTTCCACGGGTGGATTTATTCACGTAAGTCCATATTCTTGGTACGGCGCAAGCAATAAGATTGGATTTTTTGATCAACAAAACGGTCTTTTCTTCCAGTATGATGGGCAAACACTGTATGCGGTTTATCGCAACTCAATCAACCAGATCGTAGGTACAGTATCTGTAACCAACGGTAGCGGTGCTGTGACTGGGTCAAGTACTCAGTTTACAACTCAATTGGTTGTGGGTGACTACATTGTTATTCGTGGTCAGTCTTACAGGGTTTTGAGCATTGCAAGCGATACAAGCATGTATATCAGCCCTGAGTACCGTGGAACTACGATTGCTAATGCGATTGTTTCACGCACTATTGACCAAAAAGTACCGCAATCAGCTTGGTATGACGTGTTGGATGGTTCTAATTCAGCTTCCAATCCATCTGGATATAACCTTGACCTCACCAAAGTACAGATGTTCTACATTGACTATTCTTGGTACGGTGCGGGTGTGGCTCGATTTGGTATTCGCACCACTGGTGGAACGATTACTTACATCTACAACTTCCAAAACAATAACGTAAACTACACTGCTTACATGAGATCTGGTAATTTACCATCTCATTATGAGCAAAATGGTGTATTACCAATTACATCAATTACATCTAGTGTTGCATCTACAGATACAACAATCAATGTATTGAGTACAGCAGGATTTAACCCCGCAGGTGGTACTGCTAGATTTATTGGTAACGGTACATCTGGTGTTATTGAGTATTTCACATACACTGGAATAACAAGTGCGTCTAATTCATCAACAGGTTATCCACAACTCACTGGTTTGACTCGTGGTACAACTGGTGGATCTGCGGCTACGGCATTCACATATTCTGCAACTGCTCCTGTGGCTGTTGAATATGCGACTCCTGATTCTGCGGCGATGTTGTCTCACTGGGGTTCTTCAGTGGTGATGGATGGTGGATTCAACCAAGACGTATCCGCTATTTACAACTACGGTATGTTGACCGCTTTGACTAGCCCTAACAGCACAGCAAACGTGCCAATTATGGCTATTCGCTTGGCTCCATCCGTGGATAACGGTACTGTTGGATTGCTTGGTGTTAAAGAAATTATCAACCGTCTACAGTTGCAGTTGAATGAGATTGCTGTTGTGACCAACACGACCTATCTAATTCAATTGGTGCTCAACGGTATACCTTCTGGAGCATTCTCTGGATCGTTTGTGTCTCCCGTTCAAGGCGGTACAAACACCAGTTCACTGGTTCAGATTGCTGTTAACACAACCAATACCGTGACTATTTCGGGTGGTGAGTCAATTGCGGCTTTCTACACCAATAGCTCAGGTCAAACTGGTTATCCTTTGGCATCCATTTCTGCGATTGGTAACTCTGCCAACGGTGGCGGTACATCTAACAGTGTTCCAACATCTCAAGCGGGTCAGTACCCAGATGGTCCAGACGTGCTGTACATCGTAGCTACAACGCTCAATGCGGGTGCTTCTAACACCGTCGTAGCTCGTCTCAACTGGCAAGAGTCACAAGCATAATGCCAAGCAAATCACCTGCTCAACATAGGCTGATGGAAGCCGCCGCTCACACAAAAGGTGGGTTTGGTGGCGTTCCTCAAAAGGTAGGTAAAGAGTTTGTCAAGGCTGATGAGGGGAAAAAGATGGCTAAAGGTGGACTCTATGCCAATATTCATGCTAAACAAGAAAGGATAGCTCATGGATCTAAAGAACACATGCGTAAGCCTGGCTCAAAAGGCGCTCCAACGGCTGAAGCTTTTATTCAGTCAGCTAAAACAGCTAAGAAAAAAGACGGGGGAGTAAGTCTTGCTGTGGGTAGGGGTGAGAAGTTGCCCGTATCTAAAGGCGCAGGATTAACAGAAAAGGGCAGAGAGAAGTACAACCGTGAGACTGGAAGCCATTTAAAGGCACCACAGCCCCAAGGAGGCGCACGTAAGGACTCATTCTGTGCCCGTATGTCAGGTGTGGTAGAGCACTCCAAAGGAGATGCTCCAAGAGCTAAAGCATCTCTTAAGAGATGGCATTGTTCGGGATGGTAGAAAATGGCATATTCAGGAACCGTTGGCAATACAGTCATTAATGTTCAGACATTAATAGATCACGGTGCCCGTCGTGCGGGTAAATTTGCTGAGGAATTGACGGATGAGCAGACACAATCTGCCAAAGAGTCACTCTTTTACATTCTGTCTAACCTGATTAACCAGGGTATTCAGTACTGGGCGGTGAATAAGCTTGTTATGGGTCTAAATGCTGACCAATACATTTATTCCCTACCTAACGGCGCCAATGACATATTAAATTGCTTGTATCGCACGATGGATCGTCCATCTGGTAGCTACAGTTCAAGCGCAGGCGGTACAGTTGCTAATGTTTATGACGGAGATGTAACCACATATTGCCAACAAACATCAGCTAACGGCAATATTCAGGTCTATTACGGTACAAATAACCCAAATTACATCGGTTCTATAGGCTTTATGCCCTATATTTCTGGTGGTGGTAGCCAAACTTGGAGCTACACGTTCCAAAGTTCACCTGATGGCAATACTTGGACGACTCTTTATACGGGTTCAAGCGTTACTGTGACTGATCAACAGTGGATTTGGCAAGATATTGACCCTGGACAGAACGTAACCTATTACCGAATGGTTGCCACTGGTGGCACAACGCTATCTTTACGTGAACTTTACTTTGGTAATAACGCAAGACTGCTTCAAATGTCACGCTTAAACCGTGATGACTACACCAATTTGCCTAACCAGAACTTTACAGCCAATCAGCCGTACCAGTATTGGTTTGATAGGACGATTCCACAGCCTACTTTTTATCTCTGGCCCGTTCCGAGCACGTATTTTGTGCAGGCAACCATTTGGTATTCAAGACAGATCATGGATGTGGGTGCGCTTACCAGTCAGCTTGAAATACCAGATCGTTGGATGTTGGCTATTCAGTCTATGTTGGCTCACCAAATGAGTATTGAGTTGCCTGGAATTGACATTGCTCGTATTCAGTACCTTGAAGGACAAGCTGAGAAGTACTTCCAAATGGCTGAGCTTGAGGAAAGAGATCGTTCGCCCATATATCTGGCGCCAAATATATCGGGATACACAAAATGACTACACAAGTTTATTGGATTCGAGCACCACACCATTCCGACATGACGACGGAAGGTTATATTGGTGTGTCCAAAAACGCAAAAAAGCGTTGGAACTATGGTCACAAATGGGCGCATAAAAATGGTCGTCATGACAATCCTTTGCTTGCTAATGCCATTTCAAAATATGGATGGGACAATTTAATTAAGACGGTTCTTGTTATCGCTGAAGAAGAATATTGCTATGAGCTTGAAGCAAAGTTGCGTCCAAGTGAATTAATTGGTTGGAATATAGTTTCTGGTGGGAATAGACCACCAATAGCAAAACCTCGTGGTGAAAACTATGTTAGTCCATTAAAAGGTATTCCACGTCCAACGCCTTGGATGATTGGAAGAATTCCATCAAATAAAGGTGTTCCGGCATCAGAAGAAATGAGAAAAAAATTATCTGAAGCAACCAAAGGTAGGAAAAACACGCCTGAACATTTGGCAAAACGCATGGAATCACGTAGGCTAACTAGAATTGCGCGTGGACAAATTCGCCCAATTATTGTCAATTGTGTTCAATATGAAAGTTCAAAAATTGCATCAAATGAACTTGCAATTTCAGAATCTACATTGAAGTATTGGGCTTATGGCAAAGGCAAACCAAGCAAAGCATATGCTTATATAACCGAATGTAGGTGGTCATAATGCCAATGTTCCTTGATACTGAGGGTTACGCAAGTATTGCGATTGCGGTGTGCGACAGGTGCAAGATGAAGCGTGTCTTCTCCACTTTGCACCCAGACATTAACTTTCCAGGACTCAGGGTGTGTGAAGAGGGTTGCATGGACGAAAAAGACCCCTACCGACTGCCTGCTAGGAAAACGGAGAGGATTAACTTAAGATTCCCAAGACCTGATTTGGCGCTCAATGTTCCTAACAATCAGTTGATCACAGGACAGTACAGCAACTCTATAATTTCAACAGGTACAAATACTTCGCCCCCAGGTTTGGTCAATGGTGATGAAGACGAAATTGTTATAGGTTCATAATGGCACAAGTACAAATATCACAGTTACCTACCGCATCGACTCTGACTGGCTCAGAGATTGTGCCTATCGTACAAAATGGTGTGACCTCTCAGACAACTGTGGGTCAGATCGCCAGTTCACCTACCCTTACCCAAACATTCCTGACGGCTACCAATCAGACCTCAACCCTAGCTAATTCGCGTTATATAGGGGCAGGAAGCGGTTTAATTGGTACGGATGGTGGAGCAGGTGCTCCTTACACTTTAGCGCTCACTGGCGCACCTTTAGCGCTCGTTAGTACGGGTAATGGAATTCAGGTCAAGACAGGTACAAATACCATGTCTGGCGTGAGTTTGGGTGTGACTGGAGCAGGTTTAGCTATCTCTAACGCTGATGGCACTACAGGCAACCCAACGATCTCTTTAACGGGGATTATGGCTAACCTAGCGTCCACAAGTGGTACAGGATTGCTTGCGATTAGCGGGACAACTTTGACTCCGACATCGGTGTCTGGTACGTCTAATCAGATTACGGTATCAAACGGCACAACAGCGCCTATTGTTGGACTGGCTTCTAATGCTGTGATGCCTGGAACTGGCTCGATTACGCTACCTTATGGTGGTACAGCGGCAAGACCTACACCTACTAACGGCATGATCCGTTACAACACGGATACAGGAACATTTGAGGGTTATGCCAACAATAACTGGGGCGCAATTGCTTTAGGTTCAGGCGTTACCTCAATTATAGCGGGAACAGGTCTAAATGGCGGTACGATTACCTCCACAGGCACAATTTCCATCGCTAATACAGCGGTTACAGCAGGTACATACGGTACAGCTACTGCGGCGCCCACCTTTACGGTTAATGCTCAGGGACAGATTACAGCGGCTTCTACAACGACAATTACGCCTGCTTTCTCATCTATTACAGGCTTGCCAACGACTTTGGCAGGGTACGGTATATCGGATGGTGTATCGCTGACTGGAAGCCAGACGCTGACCAATAAATCAATTAGTGGTGCGACAAACACCATTACAGCTTTACCTAACTCAGCGCTGAATAACAGTGCTGTGACGGTTAACGGGGTGCAGATTAGCCTTGGTGGTTCTGGAACCATTACCGCTCAAGCGCCAAATGCTTTGACAATCGGCACTGGACTCTCAGGATCTAGCTATAACGGATCAAATGCTGTAACCATTGCTATATCCAATACGGCTGTGACGGCAGGGTCTTATACAAGCGCCAACATTACTGTAAACGCTCAGGGTCAGATCACATCGGCGAGTAGCGGTAGCTCAATGATTTATCCAGGGGCAGGTATTCCGCTGAGTACTGGATCTGCCTGGGGAACAAGTTACGGCACAAGTGGATCTGGAAACGTAGCGCTGACTACAAGTCCTACCTTCGTGACACCCGTTTTAGGTACACCTACATCGGTGACGCTTACAAATGCGACTGGACTGCCACTGACTACGGGTGTGACTGGAATTTTGCCAGTTGCTAACGGCGGTACTGGAATCAATACTTTAACGGCAGGATACATTCCTTACGGTAACGGAACAGGAGCCTTTAGCTCTAATTCAGCGTTAAATTACAACACAAGTAATTCTGCTTTTAATGCGCCGACTATTGGGGCTACCAGTTCAACGAGTACAACACCTGCATTAACTTTTAACGCATCAAATTCTAGTTTTGCATCAGGTACATCTGTTTCAGGTAGCTATTTACAAGCTGTTTTACAAAATACAAGCGGAACAGCAGGAGCATCAACTAATTACGTTTTAAGTAATGATTTAGGTACTGATTCATCGTATTACGGTGAATTTGGTATGAATTCATCTGTTTATACAGGGGCAGGAGTTCCCGTTGACTTCTACAGTATTAATAATGGGATCTACTTTTCAGGACATGATGGCGATATTACAGTCGGTTCTGGAAACGGTAAGAAGCTTTATTTTGCTTGGGGTTCAACAGGTCAATCAGCGCACGTTATTAACTCATCTGGTGCTATTGGACTCAACACCAACTTAGCGGCAGGAACAGGCTCAGGAACAACTAATTTTGGAACAGCGGGTCAGGTAATGATTTCAGGCGGTTCGTCTGCAACTCCAGTATGGGGCGCTGTTGCGGGTGGAGGATTTTAATGTTTAAAGATACAATAGAGCAAAGGATTTAACATGGCTCAGACAGGCTATACACCGATTTTGATATACGCCAGTGGAACCACTGGTAACACACCTTCAGCCGCAAATCTGACAAGCGGTTCTACAGGTGCTGAGCTTGCTATTAACTATTACGATGGTAAGTTGTTCTACAAAGACAACTCTGGTACTGTTCAGACAATGGCGACCAGTGGTATTGGTAATAACCTAACCTATTCATCCACCAACACAACATTTTTGTTCAACAGTACAGGTTCTGCTCAGCTACCTACTGGAACAACAGCGCAAAGACCTGCTACGCCTGCAACAGCGATGCTTAGGTATAACACTAGCCTGAGTCAGTTTGAGGGCTATAACGGCACTGTATGGGGCGGTATTGGTGGTGGTTTAGGTGGTGGATCTATATTGACCAACACGACCACGGTTACCACGAACGCAACCATTTCAAGTGGAACAAACGGATTGTCCGTTGGACCCGTTACTATAAACAACGGTATCACGGTGACTGTAGCTAATGGTCAGCGTTGGTTGATTTTGTAAGGAACAAACATGGCATCAATTATTAATGCAGGAACCACAACCCTAACACCAATACAGATTACTGGTGACACATCGGGCATATTGCAGTTGCAAACCAATGGTGGTACTACTGCGGTAACAATAGATACAAGTCAAAGGGTTGGTATTGGTACGGCTAGTCCTAATCGCCCATTAGAAATATATAGTTCATCTGCAACACCATTACTTAGATTAAACAATACACCCGGAGGCGGAAATAATGGAATTGAAATTATTTACTCAAGTTCATATAAATCTTGGTTAATTGGTGCTGGTTATAACGTTGGCGGTGGATTGGAATTTACTCGCTCAACAACTAATGGTGGAACTACATTTACAACCCCAGATGTTGTAATAGATAATAGTGGTAATTTGTTGGTTGGTTTAACTAGCGCAGCTTTAACTCCAAGTGGAAATGGTTTTGCAATACAAACCTATTCAGGTTATAGCGTCTTATCAATAGGTCACGTTTCTGGTACTTCTTCTGGCAGTCCTTACGCATGGTTTACTTATAATGGCTCGGCTATTGGTTCTATTACCCAAAACGGAACAACGGCAGTTCTTTACAACAATACATCAGACTACAGACTTAAATCTAATGTACAACCTGTAACAACAGGACTATCAATAATAAACCAATTAAATCCTGTTAACTTTACATGGATTTCTGATAACGAAGCTGATACAGGATTTTTGGCTCATGAGTTTCAGGCTATTATCCCAAGGTCTGTTACAGGCGAAAAAGACGCTACAAAAACTGAGGAGTATGAGATTACTCCTGCGGTAAAGGATGAAAATGGTAATGTAACCACACCTGCGGTAATGGGAACAAGAACAGTACCTGTGTATCAGCAAATGGATAATTCTGGTGCAGTACCTTATTTGGTTGCCGCCATAAAAGAACTATCAGCAAAAGTAACAGCTCTAGAAGCAAAGGTAGCATAATATGGCAACATACGGACAACTCAATGCTGACAACCTAACCAGTTCAACTGGTGGGGTAATAAGCCCAAACATTACATCATTGCGTAATAGGATTATTAATGGTGCGATGGTTATTGACCAAAGAAACTCAGGGGCTAGTGTAGCTGTTACAGGCAATACTGGGCAAATGGCTGTTGATCGTTTTTTGCTTACAGTTTTTGGTAGTGGCACAGGTCGTTTTACGGCTCAACAATCAACTACTGTACCAGTAGGTTTTTATAATAGTTTGTCTGCTACTGTAACAACTGCTGATTCTTCACCAAGTTCTGCTTATGCTTATTCTATTGCTCAAATTATTGAAGGATTAAATGTTTTAGATTTAGGTTGGGGTACTTCAAATGCCTCTACTGTAACTTTATCATTTTGGGTTAGATCAAGCGTCACAGGCACATTTCCTATTGTTATTACAAATAACAATCTTGATAGAACTTATGGTGCAACCTATACAATTAACTCAGCAAACACATTTCAATATATAACTATTACGATTCCTGGCGATACAACTGGGACATGGGCAAAAAATAATACAGCAGGAATAAATATTCAATTTGGACTTGGAGGCGGTTCTTCTCGTACCGTTTCTACTGGATGGCAAGCTAATGCTGGTGCTACAACTCAAACAAACGTAACAGGTTGCACTCAACTTATTGCAACTAACGGAGCAACCTTCTACCTAACAGGCGTTCAACTAGAAGTAGGAACCCAAGCAACATCTTTTGATTATCGTCCTTATGGTACTGAGTTGGCTTTGTGTCAAAGGTATTATTATAAGTTTGCCGCTACAGGATCAAGTGGTGGACTAATGTGCAATTTTGCACAATATTTGGCAACAGCAGGTTATGGGGTTATATTTGTTCCTGTATCAATGAGAACCGCACCAGCTTATTCATATAGTAATTTAAGTGATTTTACTTATTACAATAATAATGTAACATCATCTATTACAGGTTTAGCATCAAGTTTAACTCAAGCTAATTCTTCGCCAAATTCTTTTGAAGTTCTTGTAAACACAACAAATTCTTATACTGGAGGATCTAGTGGGTGGTTAAGAATTACTAATACATCTGGTTGGTTTGCTTATTCTGCGGAGTTATAAAATGTATAAATTAATTAATGATTCAATGACAAATACTGTTTCTGGTGTTTTTATTTCTTCTAAAAATACAGGCATCCCATTTGCACCAGACAACACAGACTACCAACAATTTGTCCGTGACATTAATAACGGTGTCCAATTAAACGATGCTGAAGGTAATCCTATTACTGGATCAGCACTAACAACATTTATGGAGACATTACCATGACTATGGTCATTGACGGCACAAACGGTGTCACCTTTCCTAATACTACAGTTCAAACAGTAGCGGCACTACCACTTACAGGCGGTCAGCTAAGTGGCAATTTAACCTTTGCTACTGGTACTAATGGAATCATATTTAACAATAGTGGTGCTACTACAAATAGTACGCTTAATGACTATGAGACAGGGACTTGGACACCTACTTTAAATTCACAATCTGGTGGTTCTGCATCTTTGAGTGTTACATATGCGTCTTACACAAAGATTGGAAGAATGGTTTATTGTAGTATTAACATTTCAACTACTTCATCTTTTAGTGGTAGTACTAGTTATGTTTATATAGGAGGTCTGCCATTTGCTACAAATACAAATGGTTCAGCAAGATATTCTGGAATTGTTGATTACAACACCGCTTTTCAAACAGTTTGTGGAATATTGGTTTTTAATATTGGAGGAGGAACGGGTTCAGCAGAAGCATTTTTCAATGCAAGTGATGCAAGTTCATCTACTACAACTTTTTCAACAGGAGTTACCACAGGAGCTTATCTTGGAAGCGGTAAAATTATTCAAGGTAGTTTTTCATACGAAGCATCATTCTAAGGAGTCAAAATGACACTCGCATCAACAACAGTTATCGACAAAGTAGAAACTTTGCAAGATGGTACTTTGCAAGTACGTCAAGCAGAAATAATCACCAAAGACGGTGTAGAGATTGCTCGTAATTTTCATAGATGGGTAAGAGCTCCTGGAGACACGGAAGCTCAATCTGATCCTGCTCCAGTACCTGCAATAGCTAGTGCAGTATGGACACAAGAAGTAATATCAGCTTACCAAGCTCAACAAGCACAAGCTAAACCATGAACCAACTAACCACACTCTTAAAAGATAAGCACGTTCAGTGGGCACTTGTGATAGCTGTTCTGTCCGTTCTTCAAGGGTTTGTGATGGAGTTTCCTTTAACGCCTATCCACCAGATGTTGGCGGGTATGGTTATATCTGTGGTTGTGGTGTTGCTAAGGGTTATAGAAACTCCAAGTTAATGTACACTAATCCCTATAACAAATAGGAGAGCGGTATGGATAACTTGGACATGGCTTTGCACTTTGCTACTGCGATATACAGTATCTCAAAGACGGAGTTTTTGGACGGTGCATTGACGGTATTTGATGAGGCGATAGCAAGGAGTACATCGGAAGTAAACGAGTTGTATCCAGTCAAGATGACGGATAACTTGTATATGGATGAGCGAATCAGAGACTTGGCGAGTTACATAACCACCACAGCCTGGAATATTTTGAATTCCCAAGGCTACAAGATGGATGATAAGGTGACTTATTTCACATCTATGTGGGGTCAAGAGCACTACAAATTCTCAGGAATGGATGATCACGTTCATGGGGATGGGAATCAGATTGTTGGGTTTTACTTCCTCAATGAGCCAGAGAACGCGTCAAGCATTGTGCTTGATGATGAGAGACAAGGGAAGATACTGACTCAGTTGCCACAGGCTGATCCGAATGTGGTGAGTTATGCGACACACAAGCTACTGTTCCCCATAAAGAAGGGAACTTTGTTCTTTACAAATGCTTGGGTACCGCACAGCTTTACCAGACACGGGGGGACTGAGCCACTGAAGTTCATACACTTCAACATTGGGGTGCAACAGCAAGCGCCAGTGATTGTATGAAGTATCTAGTACGGTTTAACAAGTCCAGGGGGATGCCAGGACGGGGGACGGTAGATCACGTTTGGCGAGTGTTTGAGGGGTATCAGGAGTACATCTGCAAGCACGTAGAGATCAACGTACCGTGCAAGGGCGAGAAGACTGGAGAGGATTGGAGTATGGTGTGCTACGGTGTCATGAAACTGGACAAAAGCACTTCTACAATAACGATTGAAGCGGAAGCCGTCACCGCCCCTTTGACGGACAATAAATAGGATGACACATGGAAACTTTAAAACTAGATTTACTTGAAGGCGAGATCAGAGACATCATCAATGTTTTGGGTCAATTACCAACGAGTTCTAATGCCTGGCCCCTCACGCAAAAGATCATTGGACAACTCCAAGCTCAATTACCACCACCTGCTGAAGCTCCCGCCGAAGCACCAACCAACTAAGAGGTTAATATGCAGTTTCTCAAGGACATCCGCGAACACCACCTAAAAGACTTTGAAACTGAGGCTATGGACGAGATCCATAGGTTTATGGAGTTTCTTGAGAAACGCTACGCTCCACCATCGGACGCTGTGCCTGGTCCAAACCCAGAGCCAGTTGGCGTAGAAACAACACCCATGCCCCTCATTCCTGATAATGAAACACCTACTACACCTGATCCCGTGGTTGCTGATCCTGTTCCTGTGGATTCTGCCGATACTGTTGCAGATACCGAGGATGCACCCGTAGAGGCTTCTGCGGTCGTTGTAGAGGCTACTGAGGCTTCTGCTACGGTTACCACCACTGAAGTCTCTATGATTGATTCTGTAGCTCCTTCAGCATTTACCTGCCAACCAATAGGTGAGTCAAATGTCTGAGAAGTGGATACAAAATGCAATCAAACCCGAAAATACGGGAAAACTTAGAGCCAAACTCAAAGTCCCCGAAGGAAAAAACATCCCCGCCTCCAAACTGGCGGTCAAGCCCAACGACTCAACCAAAACCAAAAGACAGAAGAGCTTGGCTAAAACACTAAGGGGATTTGACTGATGGACGCCGAGATTGGCTTGCAAAAAGGACCTATTAATTTTATTGGTAAGGAATTTACCAAAGAATTAGTTAGTCAGTATGTATCTTACAACCCAGATACAGGTGAATTTTTACGATTAAAGACTTCTGGTTCTAAAAAGCAAGGCGATAAAGTTGGTTGTATTAATGGCAGATATTTAGAAATAAATGTTTGCGGCAAGAAGATAAGAGGTCACAGATTGGCATGGTTTTTAACTTATGGTGAAATGCCAAAAGTTATAGATCATATTAATGGTGATGGTACTGATAATAGGTTATGTAATTTGCGTAATGTAGAACAAAAAGAAAATGTTCATAATATTATCAAAACGCCAACTCATAATTCTTCTGGTTATATGGGTGTTTCTTTTTTCAAACAAATGAAAAAGTATTCTGCTTATATAACTATTGATAGAAAGAAAAAACATCTTGGATATTTTGATGATCCAAAAGTTGCATATGAAGCATATGTAAAAGCAAAAAAGGAATTCCATCCATCATGGACTATGACAAAATGATTTCAATAACTGATCATAATTTATCAGTTCATGAAAAAATCTGTGCTGAGCGGTATAGGGAGATTCAATCCTCTCTATCTATCGGTGAAAAACGCATGACCAAGATTGAGTATTTGCTCTACGGGGTCATTCTCTGTATTCTCCTTGGTCCAGGCGTCGCCGCCGAGTTCATAAAGAAGATCTTCGGGATTTAGAAAATTGACCCGTTCACCCTCATCGCCGCCGCAAATGTTGCCTTCAAGGCAATCAAGCAAGGCTGTGAGTTGTTCCGAGAGGGACAAGCACTGGTTAAAGACGTTGTCAAGACAGCTAACGAGGTCAAGGCGATTGGCAAAGAATTCGGTGGCATACTCGGTTTTTTCAAGAATCTGTTTGCTCCTGACAAACCCAAAACACTAGCTGACATTCGCCCTGATAGTGATCGAAACAAGGAAAAACGCAAGAAAGATGCAAAAAAGGCTGAGGAGTTTGATCCAACAGCTATTTACGCTGAGATTGGTCAAAACCTGACAGCGTTCTTTAAGGCATACAACGCGCTCAAAAGCCATGTGGAAGAGGAGGAGATGCTGTCTAAGACCATCTATGATCCAACTGGCGACCAAACGGAAAAGGCAATCAACCGAGTGCTTGCCATGACCCGAATGGAAGAGATGAGTGTAGAACTAAGGGAGTATATGGTTTACCACGTGCCACCAGAATTAAAAGATTTGTATACACGTGTGAATCAAATGCTAGGCACAATTGCCAATGAGCAGGCTATTGCAAGGCAGGCGCAGTTCAAGAAAAGACGGCAACTAGAGGCTGAGAAACGAGAATTTGATGAGAAGCTCTGGTTCAGAACAGCGTCAGCGATAGCGGTACTATTTGTGGCAACATACTTCATGGGTTTGATGTGGGCAATAAATCGAGTGAGTCATGGCAGTATGTGATCATCATCATTGTGTTGGCGTTTTTGTTCGTTCTAGTTTTACCAGTGATTGGATTTTTGTACATGGAGATTCATCAAGACAGGATCATCATGGAGTCCAATATCAAGCGGATTGAGAAGCTCAAGAAAGAGTTGGAACTGCAAAAGGAAAAAAGTGAATGAAAAGATGCGTTTTATTGATTTTTTTGTTAGCGGGTTGCAACGACAACCAGTATCGCTATTTTTGCCAAGATCCAGACAACTTCAACGCCCCCAGATGCCAAAAGCCACGTTGTGAGTTCACTCAAGACTGCCCAGAATACCTCGTAGCCCCTGTATTGGAGAAGAAAATTGAAGGAAATCCTGCTACTCCTGCTAACCCCCAACCCCAACAAGGAACGGCTAACTGCCGATGAGATAGAAGCCCGTACCAGGTCTTTTGTTATCGTTGTGGTGACTCTCATACTATTTTTTATAGTAGTTACCCTAATCTACAGCGTGATGTTTGTATCTCAGCCAATCAAGGCTATGGCACCTATTGACCAAGCCTTTACCAAGATGCTGAATGACATCGTCCTGCTCATCGTAGGCGGTATTGGCGGGATCATGACCAAGGGGCTGACCAACGAGGCTACAGCCATGATGAACAACGTCAAGAGCGGCAAAGATGCCTACGTAGCACCTCCAGTCAAGGAGATCACCTACGTGTCGTCTGAAGGCGGTTCTAGCGGCTCTACGGCGGGTTGGACACCTCCACCCCCTCCTAATTCTCCCCCCGTCTTAGAAGACGAGGAAGAGCGCTTGAGAATGGCTCACGCAAGGAACTCAACCAATGCTTAGTTTCTTTACTGACGTCATGTACTACATTGCCTTAGCCGTGACTGTTTGCGGCTTGGTGATGTACTTTCTGAGCTACTTTGCTCGTGTCATCCCAGTCATAGCCCAGTACGCTCTTCTAATGCAGATTTTGGGCGTTATTTTGGCTCTGGGTGGGGCTTACTATGTCGCCGACCAAAAAGGCTACCAAAGGCGTGTGGCTGAGGACAAGGCTGAGATAGAAAGACTTAACGGAGAAGCTCGTGCCGCAGAAGCCGAGTACGCTAAAAAACTGGCTGTTGCTACAACGGCTCTTAGAAAGGCGAAAAATGATGTTCAAACCAAGAAATCTAGTCTTATTGCTGACGCTGACTCTGGCAAGTTGCGGTTACCTAAAGCCACCTGTGGTTTACAAACCGATCCAGGTTCCTCCACTCAACCGGGAAATACAGCCAATGAATCCGAATCTGAGCGACAGACTGTCAAAGAGCTTGTCAACATCGCCTCAGACGGAGACACAGCCATCATCTCCCTCAACGCCTGCATCAAGCAGTACAACGAAGTAAGAGAACTGGTCAATAAGGGGGTGAAATGATTACTGCTGACCAACTACACCAACTCGGTATCGGTGCTGAATGGGTTGATCCACTGAACGCTACCTTTGCCAAATTCGGACTGGATGACGTTAAGAAACAAGCCGCATTTATTGGTCAGTGTACCGAAGAGTGTGGTCACTTTACCAAGCTAGAAGAGAACCTGAACTACAGAGCACCCACGCTTGAGAAGCTCTTTGGGCACAAGTTTAAACCTGGTGAGGTAGAGCTTTACGCAGGCAACGCTCAGAAGATTGCTAATCGCATCTATGGCGGTCGTATGGGCAACCGAGACGAGGCTTCTGGTGACGGATGGAAGTACCGTGGGCGTGGATGTATCCAATTGACTGGTCACGACAACTACTGGCACTTTGGTCAGTCTGTTGGGCAGGATTTTGTCAGTAATCCAGACCCAGTTGGTCATCCGATGTATGCCGCCATGAGTGCGGGATGGTTTTGGAAGACCCACGGATGTAATGAGATAGCTGAGCGCGAAGATTGGGTAGCCCTGACCAAGCGAGTTAATGGTGGCGACTTCGGTTTGCAGGATCGGATTAACTTCACTCAGAAAGCATTGAAGGTACTGGGGTGACATTTGCCCCGATACTATCTAAAATAGGCGTATATTAGGGGGCTTAATGACCATTTCATCCATAACTCCAACCGCCAGTTGGACAATGACGTATGATAACCTCGTAAGTGCTGTTTATCAGTACTTGGAGAGGAGCGACACCGCCGTCGTTAATCAAGTTCCCGTGGCTATCTCTCTATGTGAGTTTGAAATAGCTCAAGAGATTAAAACTTTAGGTCAACTACAAGTTGCTCAAAGTACTTTAAGTGTTGGCAATCCAGTAATTCCTAAGCCTGCTCGTTGGCGTAAAACCGTATCTATGAAGTATACGGATGCAAGCGGTAATAAACAGCCAATCTATCTGCGTAAGTACGAATATTTAACGTCTTACTGGTCTAACAACACAAACACAGCCGCTCCCGTTTATTACGCTGACTACGATTACGACCACTGGTATTTAGCCCCGACACCAGACCAAGCCTATCAGTTTGAAGTATTGTTCTATGAGCGCATACTGCCTCTGTCAAGCACAAATCAGACTAACTGGCTAACCCAAAACGCTCCAAATGCGATGCTTTTTGGAACACTGCTACAGATGATGCCATTCTTGAAGAACGATACCAGAGTGCCTGTTTGGCAGGAAATGTTTAATAAATCCCTTCAATCACTTAAAGTCGAAGATGAACTCCGTATTGGGGATCGCCAGGCTATCGCTAAGGATTCTTGATGACTACATATACCGATCCGTTTACAGGTCAGACAATCTCCCCCTCGCAAACGGGGTATGAGGCGATCACGCTGAGTGGAGCGCCAGGGGCTATCACGTACTTAAACTGGCCCATCAACGGGACGACCTCCACCAATGTTGCCGCCAACATCATGGAGATTACAGCGACAACTACGGGTCAGATCGTAGCGATGCCACCCGCCGCTCAGGTATCGGTTGGTCAAGCTGTGATTATCCGTAACGTCGGCACTTCTGGTCAGTTTTCTTTTACTGTAACTGATTACACTGGAAATACGATTATCAGTATTCCAGTTGCACCAACAACATCGACAGTAAACACTTATTACATTTACGTCACCAATAACACCACAACAGCGGGTACATGGGGCAATATTGCGATGGGTGTGGGTACGTCCTCAGCCAGTGCTTCAACGCTTGCAGGATACGGTTTAACGGCTATTGGAAGCACTTTAAACACAGCCTACCCAGTTACCAATCTGTACACTGGATCTACGCTAAACGCCAACAGCAGGGCAAGCTTTTATGTTTGGTCAGCAGGTGTTGGAACAATTACCCTACCAAGCTCCTCAGTTGTTGGAAATAACTGGTTTGCTGTTGTCAAGAACAACGGTACAGGTATTGTGACCATATCGCCAATTGGATCAGATACGATTGATGGCAACGCTAACCAACAGTTACAGTTAACTGAGTCACTGGTTATTGTCTCCAACGGATCTACTGGGTTTAACACCTTTGCCTATGGTCGCTCTAATAGCTTTGCTTATACACAGCTTGCTTTGTCACTAGGTGGGTTATCCACACCTTATACATACACGCTGTCTTCTGCTCAGGCATCCAATACGATTCAGAACTATACGGGTGCTTTAAACGGCAATACGACTGTATATGTGCCTGCAACAGTTCAGCTTTATGCGATTAGCAACAATACTACTGGGTCTTATACTTTAACCATATCCACAGGCGTATCTGGCGGGGCTACAGCGGTTATCAGCGCCAATACGACAGTAATGTTGATTTGTGATGGTAAGAACGTCTACAACGCCAACAGCTTAGCGTTTAGCAGTGCCAGTACGATTACGTTCGCCGCGGGTAGCGCATCTGCCCCGTCTATTAACTTTTTTGGTAATACAACGACTGGTTTATATCTACCGTCAAGTAATACGATTGGGTTTACCTCTGGTGGTGCAAGTATTGGATCAGCCAGTTCTACGGGTTGGCAACTGACAGCAGGCGTAGTTGGGGGTGCGTTTTGACCTTAAAAGTCGCATTATTAGCTATTAAGGCAGGCGTCCAAAGGGATGGGACTCAGTTCGCCGCTCCAAGCTATGTGGACGGCAAATGGGTGAGATTTCAGCGTGGATTACCCAGAAAGATGGGTGGCTACAACGCTATATTCTTAAACGCACCAAACATCTCTCGCGGGATGGTCATGCAATCCCAAAACGGAATTAACTACGTTTACTCTGGGGATAGCTCATCTCTTAATGGATGGCAAACCAATAACAATGGTGGTGTGGGGTTTGGACCAACCGCCATTACGTTAAACAACTTTACGCCTAACCCCAATAATTTATGGCAGTTTGACCTAGGCTTTGATCCCAACGGTACTGGCGTTCTTAACCTGATTGCCCATCCTGGTCAAAATTTAAGTACGATTGATAACACGATCAATACACCTGTTTTGAGCGGAACTTTTCCTTATTCAACACTCAATCAAGTTGGAACTTTTACCGCTGTAGGCAATTTATCTGGCACAACAATCACTATTTCTTCAGCCAATTACAAAATTGGTGTTAATCAGACTATTAGCGGTACTGGTATAACAAACGGAACATATGTTACAGCGGTAAGCGTGGCTAGTGGCACAACTACGGTTACAGTATCAGCCGCCATGACTACCAATACTGGTATTACCGTCACGTTTAACAACAATATTTCTGTAAGCGGTGGGGCTTGTATGCTCTACCCTTATTTGTTTGTTTACGGCAATAACGGACTCATTCAAAATTGTGCGGCGGGAGATTTTACCAACTGGGTATCCAGTGACTCCAACGCCAACAACGTATCTGGAACAAAAGTAGTCAAGGGAATGCCTCTACGGGGCGGTACAACGTCGCCTGCGGGGCTTTTCTGGTCTTTGGATCAGTTGACCAGGGTAACCTATTCTCCGCAGACTGTAGGCACTTCTACGCTGTACTGGCGGTATGACATTATCTCCACCTCAACCACCATCATGTCGTCTAGCTCAGTAGTTGAGTATGACGGCATTTATTACTGGTGCGGTGTGGATAGATTCTTTGCCTATAACGGTGTGGTTCAAGAGATACCCAATACGGTTAACCTTAACTACTTCTTTGATAACGTCAACTTTGCTCAAAGGCAAAAGGTTTGGGCGACCAAGATTACTCGTTGGGGTGAGATTTGGTGGTTCTATCCTAGAGGTACAGCGACCGAATGTAATGATGCGATTATCTACAACGTGCGTGAGCAGACTTGGTACGATGCAGGGCAGGCTATGGGCGCTCAGAGGTCAGCAGGCGTGTTCTCTGAGGTGTTCCAGTATCCTATATTTGCAGGCAACACCCCATCTGGGTACGAAGTTATAGCCCAGACGATCATCAGTCCTGGATCTGGATACGCTGTAGGTGATGTGATTACGATCAGTGGTGGTACTGGTAGCCCTGCTGTATTTAGCGTTACGTCTGTATCAGGCGGTACTGTAACTGGTTTGAGTATTCAAAGCGGAGGCTCTTATACAACGGTGTTGAGCGGTACTTTGAGCACCATAGCTAGGTCACCCTCTGGTGGTACTGGTTTGACGATTACAGTCAATATGAGCCAGTTTTACAACCTTTGGCAACATGAGACGGGCAAGGATCAGATTTTCTTGACCAATGTGGACGCTATAGATTCTTATTTTGAAACCAACTCACTTGGATGGGTGGGTGGTGGACTTGGTCAGCAACAACTGATTAATGACAACAAGTGGATCAGACTAGAGCGGTTTGAACCAGACTTTGTACAATCGGGTCAGATGTATTTGATTGTGACGGGTAAAGGCTATGCGGATGGTGTGGATAACCCATCTACGCCGTACACCTTTGATCCTACGACACTCAAGATTGACATGAAAGAGCAAAGACGTGAGATGAGGCTCAAAATCGGTAGCAACACTTATAACGGCGATTATCAGTTGGGTAATTGCGTTATGAGCGTTGACTTAGGTGACGAGCGTGGAACGGGTAGCCCATAATGACCACCACCTATGATCCTCGTGGAGTAAGTTGGGATTTATGGTGCGCCTCAATGGCTCAGCAGTTTGCGTCTAACCAACTGGGGACGGTACCAGAGGACAAGTGGAAAGAATGGGCGTCAGGTATGCAAGGAATTGGATACTTTGTTCAAAGCGGGATACCTGATCCAAGAGGGTATGACGATTGGCGAGAGTGGGCGAAACATTTGGTTGGCATTATGACCATATCACAGAACCAACAGAGCGTGTATTAATATGAAACCATCACAAGTAATAACGGCTTCCTCAATCAGACATAACATTGATCCGCAGGTGGCACTTGATGCGATTGCTAAGGGTTTGGCTAATCACACCATGCTTTCTTTCCATAAGGGGCAGTCTGTTTTGGTGGCTAAGTTGCTAGGTCAAGGGGCTTGTGAGATATTCTTATTTACGGTTGATAGCCCACTTTCTTTGGCTCACTCCGCTAAATTCTTTATTCAGCAGTTGCGTAACTCTGATTTGCACGTGGCTTATATAAAGAATACGCCTGATGGACTTATTAAGTTAATGAAGCTTTTGGGTGAAAACCCAACTCCATCCGATAGACCCGATTACACATGGATGCTTACAAGAATATGAGAAAAATTCATTTATTTGATATTCCACTTTACCATCCAGACGGGTTTAAGCACGTTGGGGATAGAAAGATTCGTCTATATGACCCAGTGGATGCTGTGATTGCGGCGTCAGATGTTGCGGCACCTGCGGCGGCGGCTACAGTGGTAGATGCAGGTGCAACGGCGGCGGCAACTGGTGGTATTGATTTGGGTGGAGGCATTGGTATCAGTGCTGACGGAAGTATTGTTGGAGGTACAGCAGGCGCTGTAGGTGATACAGCAAGTTTAGACACCATGCTTGGGCAAACTGCCGCAGGTACAGGAACAGCCGCAAATACAGTTGATGGATTCACTACCTCTGCCAATCAGATTACGCCGTTAAATGCCACTCCTACTACTCCTACGGTAAGCTCTTTTCAAGCAACTCCTTGGAACACTTCTAGCGGTATTCAAGGTCTTGGTGGTTTAACGAGCACTTCCGCCGCAGGTATGTTTGATCCTTTGGCTTATCAGACGTCTGCTCAAATAGCTTCTGGCGTTGCCCAAGGTTCATCTGTTTTCACACCTACAGCCGCTGATTTGGTTGAGGGCGCGGCTCCGACATTTACGGGTGGTAATGCGGCGCTTAGCTCACAAATCGTTCCATCTGCCACAGATGTTGTTAGCACCATAAACAATTTTGATGGAACAGCTACTCAAACTCTTAGAGACGGAACAACTCAGCTTGTTGACTCTAGTCTTGCCAGTTCACCTGCTGTTAATACACCAACCAGTAATATTGATATTGGTAATATTGCAAAAAATCAAGCAATTAATTACGCATTAAAAAAGATTCTTCAACCTTTCCCTGAGCCAACAAAAACTGCAAGCGGAAATACTGCCGCACCAATTGCTCCGTCAAACAATAATCCAATATACAACACTGCGAGTGCTCCTTTATCCATCACACCTTTGTTTACTGGTAGTCCATCATCTGGATCTGGAACTTTCTTGTCACCACTGAGTGCCACTGGATTATCAGCAACTCAATTAAATTCTTTGTATACGCCGTCTGGTATTGGAGAGACAACAACACCAAACTTGATAACCGCATCTGCACAACCTAGCGGTGGCATTTTTCCGTTACAACAAAGGTACTACAAGGACGGAGGATCAACTCATGAGCACAAGCCTGAATTCATGACTGGCGTTACTGGACACTACGCTCAGGGGCGCGGTACAGGTCAATCAGACGACATCCCTGCGGTTTTAAAGGACGGGGACTACGTGATGGATGCTGACATTGTTGCGGCGCTTGGAGACGGTTCTAACAAGGCAGGCGCTGAGGCTTTGCACCACTTTATGAACCAATTTCCCCACAAGCATTACGAGAACCATTCAGAGGGCGGTCACATTAATGCGATGATTGCTGATGGGGAGTTTGTATTCCCTGCATCTTTGGTGACGGCTCTGGGCGGTGGATCTAACAAAGAAGGTGCAAAGAAGCTTGACGAGATGCGCGAAAAGATTCGTGAGCACAAAAGATCAGCATCTGCAAATAAAATCCCACCAAAGGCTAAAAGCCCTTTGTCATATATGGAAGGTAAATAATGGCACTCTCAACTCTTAATCCCGCACCGCAGTGCTTAGGTCAAGCCAGTGGGGCAACGAAAAGTTCAGTCTTACAAGGCGGTGCTTTAGCGCCTATCACAACGACTCAGAAGACAGCACAAAGCGCTCCTGGGTTCTATATGTGCTATTTGAACAATCTTGCCTCACAAGCTCAGGCGGGTGCAAGATCAGCATGTGCGGCGGGTCCAATCCAAGCCCAGGCGCTTCAAAATCAAGCTTATTGCGTAGCGTCTAAAAATGCAGGCTCTTATCAGCCAGGTATTACAGCGGCGACAGGTACTGCTAATCAAGCGGCGGGTGCTTGCATATCTCAAATGGCTCAGGGTTACATGAATCCATACACTAAGTGCGTGGTCAATGCGATTGGCAACTTGGGTCAGGCAAATATTGCTCAAAACCTTGCCCCTCAAGCCACAGCGGGTATCGTAGGAAGCGGTCAATTTGGCTCACAAAGGGGTGCAGGAGCGCTCGGACAGGTGATAGCTAACGCTGATCTAGGTATTACTGGTCAACAAGCTTGTGCGCTTAAGACGGGATACGCTCAGTCACTTTGCGCGGCTAACAAGCAAGTTAACAACATGCTCAACGCAGGTAAGCTCCAGGGTTGCTTGGCAAGTACTCAGTCTACCTTGGGTATCAACTGTGCAAAAGCTTTGGCGGCTCTTGGTCAGTGCCAATACGCTGTTGCTCAGAACCAGGCTCTTTACCCACTATCTGTGGCAAAAGCAGAATCTTGTGTGCTCAAAAACTACTCAGTACCTATGGCTACAAGCTGTATCAAGACTGCTCCAATACCTGGCGCATATGCCCCGTCTCCTCTTTCAACAGTTGCAGGTCTTGGCTCTCTTGCTTCTGGAGTACTTGGCAAGTGTGGTATTGCATCACTCTCAGGTATGTTTGGTAATAAGATTATTGCCGCTTGTGGTAAAGCAATGACGTCAGGAAATATATTGCCAGGTACTTATTATGGATGCCCAGTACCAGGAACAGGAACTGGAGGTCAAGCAGGTACAGGTCAAATCCAAAGTGCCGACGGTCTTGTGTTTAACGATCCAACATATGGCGCAGGTCAGAAACAAAATCAACTAACTTGTTGCAATGCTCCTTAAGGAATAAATTATGGCACTTGAAATAGAAAAACCATTATCACAAGGAGCGGATACAAGCGCTCCTTTGTCATCCCTTAATTACAACCTTGATGTTGATAGAGCAAGGATTGAAAACTTAAAGTTAATGGACGAATTAACCAAGAAATTGGGTGAACGTCAAGGCGGTGTACCGTGGTTTAAGATTGCTCAGGGATTTTTAGCTCCAACAAGAACTGGTTCATTTGGAGAGTCTTTAGGTAGTGCCGCAGGTGCTATGGCTGACTACCAAGAAAAGCAAGAAGCCCAAGATATTCCTTTGGCTAAGATGAAACTTGAGCTAAACAGCGCTAAGCTTGGTGCTCTTAATGAGATCCAGGCTAATACTTTAATGGCTCAGGCTTTAGGAACTGATCTATCCACAGCAAATCAAAAGATAGCAAGCGGTAATTTAACTCAGCCTGAATTAAGTAGGCTAATGAATTTTTACCCTGCTATTGCCAACGCTGATCCTAAGAAGGCTGAAATTCTCAGCAAGTTATTTGACATGAATATCAAAGGTCAAACACTTGAGCAGGGTGGACAAAAGAATTACATTGATGCAATAAATCAAGTTGTTGCTTATCCAGAAACTTTGCCTACATTAATTGACAAAGGTATATTTCCAAAAGGATTTACGCTTGATAAAGCTGTAACAATACAACAAGAAAATGCTACGCCAACTACTGGAACACCTAGTGGTCAGGGTGGTATGCCTGCTGATATTAATAAGCTAGAACCTGGTCAAGTTTCTGTTTTAAATGTTCCAAGAGCGGATACTAGCGGTAAACCACTTACTGAGCCTCAAAGAGTTGCATATGCAAAAGCACAATCTGTTGTTGGTCCTAAGAGAGATGAAGAATCAACAAAAGATTATCATGACCGCATTCAAAAGACTGCTCAATCAATTTTAGATAGAGAAAAAGCGGCATACCAGTCCGAACTCAATAAACAAGAAGAGCAATTAAAGTCTGGTCTTCGTATGAAAGAAGAAGCCGCTAAGGCTGACCTTGACGTAGAAAAAATAAATCGTGAAGCTCGTAATAAGCCTTGGCAAACCAGGCATGATGAGATAGCAGGTTATGACTATGGTCGTGTCACTCAAAACGAGAATAGAGCCAGAGAGATCATGAGGCTAACTAAAGAGAATTCAGATGTTGTTGGCTTGATGATGAAGGGTGGAATATTTAATCAACTTGGCACTTTAATGGAGTCAGGAGTTCAAACGCCTTGGGGTACAGTAAATATTCCAGTATCTGACATGGTTAGAGCGGGTCTTACTCCTGAAAAGCAAGCTATTGCAAGAAATATTATGCAATTGATTTCAGAGGAAAACCAAGATGTAATGAAGGCGGGTAAGTCTATCTACGGTCCACAAATTTCGACATTTGATGCAAGAGAAATGTCTAAACCTGGATTCCAGATTAATGATCCTGCTTCATTCATTGGATACATGACAGGAAAACACATAATTGTTAACAAGTTCAATGGTGAATTAAATTCTGCGATGTTGCAATATTTTGAAGATCATCCAAAAGCAAATACATCTTCATTCTTTAATACAAACAATAAAGACTCGCCATACAAATCTATCATTGATAGATTCAATGCGACATACAGGGATTATCAAAGCAAGTCACCATTCGTTAATCAACCACAGAGATAATTATGGCAACTACTCCAAAAAGTACAGATCCAATTGCTGAAAGTCCTAATGAAGTAAAGTCTGAGTTAAAGGACATATTACCTGATTACCATGACAAAAATGGCAATTTTGTGTTGCCCGTAACTAATACTTCAGCTATACCTTCTGTCGTTATGAAGTCCAACCCAACCTATCAGCCAACCAGTACTGGGCAGGATCTGCTAGGAGGTGTTGCAGGCGCCTACGTTGGATCTAAGTTTGTTCCACGCATGTCTAATGCTGTGGGTGACATAAAGGATGTTTATGGTCAGATGATGGCTGAAAAATACGGCATTGAGCCTAATTCACCTGGTGAGAAGTGGGCGAGGAAGGTGACTAACTACGTCAGACCTGGCGACTACAGCGTTAAGCAAGCGGCTGAGAGCTTTAACATGGCTAAACCACAAGGAAAGATTTCTGGTCGTCTTGCTGAGAGAACTGGGATGAACCCACCTGGCGTACAACAATCTGCGGCTGAGCGTCTTTTAGCCAAGTCAGCACCTGAAATAAGCGTCTTAGACAAGAGTAAAGCACTCTTTGGTGCTGTGATGTCCAACCCCTTTTTAAAAGGCACTCTAGGGGGCTTTGGAGCGGGTTTTGAGGGTGCTGACGCATATCAAAGGGCACAGCAAGGGGATTACCTCGGAGCGACACTTGCAGGCGCAGGAGCACTGGGTGGACTGGGGACTATGACTCCACTTGCGGTGACAGGTATTCCAGAGGCTATGGCTATTGGTTCACCCTTAGCTTTGATGGCTTTGGACAGAATGAGAGGTACAGGCGAAAAATAAGGGGGCAAGCCCCCTAAAAAAACATAAGGACGTCTCCTCCTTATGTACTTGCAGTTGCCAAACTCAAGTAAGTTTTCCCCCTCGGATCAATGTCTGAGGGGGTTTTTTTATTCCTCAGAATGCATCATAGCGTCTACCAGGTCATCAATAAATTTGAAGTCTTCACGGGTTCTGACCTCATATCCAAGATGAATCTCTGTGGCATAGTCTCGGATGACGCAGTAGCGCTTGGCGTTGAGTTCCCACTCCTTGAGGATGGTGAGCATAGAGGGTAGATCCTTCTCCTGCCACCCTTCCCCAAAGAGTTGATCAACGAATTCCTCGCAAGTCAAAGGTTGCCCCTTTTCTCGCGCAAAGCTTTAGCTACCTCGGGGTTAAGGGATTCAACGAACTCAATGCAAAACTCACGCTCTACTCTAGCTATTTCAAATGCGGCGCTCTTGATGATGGCATCAGCCAACTCGTAGATTTCCACATCTTCGCCTGCGTACAGACCGTCTTTGCTATCAAATTCGCATGACAGATATGCGCTCTTGATCTCTTCTTTAGTTAAATACGGATTGCTCATTTTAATATCTCCACTTTAGTTGCAAATCTTCCGTCGGTACAAAAAGAAATTCTTTGTTGGTCATAAGTAATCTTAACCAACTGCCCTTCTTCATTTGCTTTTTTAAGTATTTCAGCGTCAGGTCTGCTGACAACAATCCATATGTCTTCATTGGATACTGAGCCAACCCCGTTGCGTATAACGCCAAGAGATAAGTCCACATCTATGAAATCAGAACAAAGAATAGGCGTGTTAGTCATCACTCGCTTGACTTGACCAACTGCCTCCGTATCCCTTGCAGAATACCCACAGGCTGTCAAAGCCATAGCCATAATGCCAATTAAAAATAATTTCATTTTTTACCTTTCATTTGTGATAGTTTGGATGGTCTACCACGTTTAACAGCAGTTTTGCGAACATACTTACGCTTAGGTGGTTGTTCTTCCCGAGCTTCTGCTTGCTTTCTTATGATCTCCATTAGTGATATTCCAAAGTGTCTTTCAGCAGGACGATACTCCCATTCCTCTTTGAATTTTTCCATATCTTCTTTGAACTGAGTAGCCATGTGAAGTTGAGAGTCAGCTTGATCGCCAATGGTTTCAAGTAGACCTCTAACTTCTTTAAGAGGAAAAGATTCTAAATATTCAATTATTTTTCTAACCTCTTGTGCTTCAAGCATTATTTTAAATTTCATACGTTCTCCTTAATATTTAAACTTTGGCATACACACTACATCAACAATCATCTCGCTCATCTGTCCCGACCCGCCAAGGGATCGTTTTGCAATGATTGGGACGGCTCTCAGACCTGTGGACTCGCACTCGTGGGTGGCTTGAATTACTTCATTCCTACCCATCTGCTGAACCCTTTGGTCATAAACGATCTGTACAGCAGGCAGGTTAGCCATCTGGGTTGGTACGTTCATCGGTTGGGATTGGGGTGGCTGAGCACAGCCTGCAATTAATACTGGTATCCAAGTTAATCTTTTCATTTACATCACCTTATGGTTGTTTTTTACTTGCCAATACATCTTGAGGGCATCAAACATCTGCCAACCCCGCTCAAGATCCTCTTGCGTCCACTCCACAATCTTGACCAAGCCAGGACTCGTGACCGACACAAATACGTTCGCACAACGTGCCTTGGGTACTTGCAATCCAACTCGGTAGGCACTCAATTGAAGTAGGTGTTCATCGTACCCCTCCACCTTATCCCCGTCCCTGAACTCCTTGGTCTTGAAGTCAAGCACCACCCCGTCCCCGTCTTGGGTGTAGAGGTCGCACTTACCCCCAAAGCCCATGTGAGCAAAGGAGCGCTCGGTTAGCCAGTTCTTAGCCCCAAATAAGGCGTCTACGGCTTTAGAAACACCCATCTGGTAGTCTAGGAACTCCGCAAGCATAATGCCCTCGTAGAAGCTCTCTAGCGCCCCGTGGATGGTTGTACCGCGCTCAGCCGCCCTTCTGGCGTGTTCCTTGGAGTCATGCTTAACCCTCTCGATGTAGGATTCCTCGGACTCTTCTGGAGCGCGGGGTAGCGTCATGCAGGCAAGCATCATTTGATTGAGCTTCCAAGCCTCCAAACCAGGCTTAGCGGCGGCATTTAAGATGGTGGTAACCGAAGGTACCAGGTTCATCGTTCGTGCGTCCCTGAGCGTGGTATTGCGCTGTGTGCCGTTCTTAGCGGTCACGGTGTACTGTGGTTTGCCTTCCTGGGTATACCAGTGCTGAGACTCACTTGCTCTTGCGATTACTGTTGTCATTGTTTTCCTTAAAATGGTATTTCAGATTGATCATCTTTTAGGTCGGTTTCCATATCATCAAACCCAGTGGACATTCTCGCCTTCCACTCAGGACTGCTCTCAATCTTAAACTTGATGTTCTTACCAAACGTCTCAAAGAGCTTCATGTCTGGCTCAGCAATGTTAAAGATGTCCAACTTGTTGTGACCTTCTGGCAGACCTGAGCCTTTGACGACTTGGGGTACGGGCGCTAGGGAGGCTACGTTTGAGTAGACTTTGTCGCCTACAGGCTTTTGGATGACGTTGACCATGCACCAGTGACCGAGGACGTTTTTCAGGTCAAAGCGGTTGAGTTCCTCCTGGGTGAAGGCTCTACCCCTCCAAGACTGTAAATCAGCCCTCAGAGCGGCTTTATCGTTCAAGGATAGGGTGTAGGTCTTGAATATCGCCATCGGCTCACCCTTGTCGGTTGTGACGCTCTCATCGCCGTGGATTTCCCAACAGATCATGACCTTGTGTGAGAAGTTGGCTTTACCCTCAAACTCTGACTTTTGAGTGCCAAGGTCTACGATACGGTAGCAACGGGCAAGGTGGAGTCCTGATGGTACGTTTTTGAATGTTGATGATTGGCTGTTACTGCTTGCAAATAGGCTCATTTGTTTCTTCCATTAATTTGTTGTAAATAATTTTCTGTTTAGGTGTCAGTTGCTTGTACTCTTCGATCATTACGTGTAGTTCATATTCATCCATTTCTTGTTTGTTACGTTTAAAGTCTTCCCACTCTTCCATCATTCTGTCATTCATTTAATCACCTCCGCTGATTTAAGCTTGCCTGTTTCTCCATCAAACGTAAGTTTAAGGTTTGCTTTATTAAACGGCCTCTCTTTTAAATCAATTACACACAAGTTAAAGTGAAAATTTATATACTGCAAATAATCAGGCTTAGGTTCTGGTTTTATTCTGTATTCGTGATTTTCAGCCCACAAAGGCTCTCCCATATCTTCCCATTGTCCATGTCTGTCTTTCCATTGAATCGGAGCACCATTTGCCCAAGCAATTATTAAGTCTGCGTGTTTGTGTTTCATGCCAACCTCAACACTTGAAGGGCTGTATTTTCGTTAACGCCGCAGGTGGTGTAATTGCCTTTGCCCCAGTACTTATGAAATAACGAACATGCAACTGACTGAATGGTTTCAAAATCAAAATTTGCAATTGGTATTTCTAAATAATCTCCAACATCTAGCTCTCTTAAATATTCTTTAACGTGTTTTGTTATTGAACCGTGAGGATATCTGCGCTCAGTCTTTTTCTCAGCAATCTCAAGTGTTCCGTGTTTGTTACCGTCAGTATCAATAATTGCATAACTGCATTTAATTGCGTTAAGTAAACGTATAGCATTATTTAATGTCTTTAATTCAATTTCTTTCATGTTTGATTCCTTAAATAGTGGGAGTTGCATTTATTCACCAGTGACGGCAAAGTACGACAATACGACTGACATAATCACAGAAATAAATACTGAGTATGTGAACCAGTCAATTAGTGTCCAAAAGTCTGCGGGTTGTCTGATGCCAAGCAGTGCTCGTTGGATCAGTTCGTCGTCCTCTGTCATGTTGTTGCGTAGAGGAGGTTCGTAGTAGCATCCGATCTGAATGCCTGATTTTGTTGTTGTGTAAACTTTCATTTGATTCCTTTTTTAAAACCCGCTATGCGGTAAACGAATAGTATCATAGTTTTTAACCTCAAGTTAATGTGTTGTATATTTAACACAAAGTTAATGTATAATCACAATAAGACACAGGAGAACACAATGCAACACAAAGAACCAGAACTCAGCCCACTCGCCCGTCAACTACTTGGTAGCTCAGGGGCTATGAAGTTATTCACCCAGACTGAATTTGATGATGCTTTGACAGTTGCCAAGGCTGAGATCATGGCTATAGCTATTGAGACGACTAGGAAGGCTATAGCGATTGAGAGGGAAGCTTGCGCTGATTTAGCGATGGAATGGAGCCAAGAGGAATTGTCTCAAGCAATCAGGAACAGGATGAAGAGAAATGATTAAAGATACAGCGGTACAAATACTTTTGGAACACTTTAGTGAGGGCATGGTACGCACTATTGTTGATGCTATTGCTGAAGATGAACGTGAGGAATGTGCAAAGTTGTGTGATGAATCTGAGTATCCTGATGGAATTGATTTAGCTTATTTAATTCGTGCAAGGGGAGATAGCAAATGATTACGCAAGAAAAACTTAAAGAGTTGGTTGATTATGTTAATGGAAAGCTAATTGCAAAAACCAATAGCAAATGCAGAAAAGTTGGCGACGAATTGAGTTCATTAACTGACAAGGGTTATCTTAAATCTAGTGTTTGCGGAAAATCTTATCGTGTACATCGTTTAGTTTTTTTGTATCACCACGGATATATGCCAACTCAAGTTGATCATATTGACGGCAACAGAATGAACAACAGGATTGAAAATTTAAGAGAAGCAACTTCATCTCAAAATAATCAAAACAGAAAAGCAACAAGTTCAAGCGGCATTAAAGGTGTTATTTGGCATAAGCAATCAAAGAAATGGGTTGCGTCAATTTGTGTAAATAGAAAAAGCGTTCACCTTGGTTCATTTTTATCAATTGAAGAAGCCGCATTAGTTGCAAATAAAGCTAGGCAGTCAGCACATGGTGAGTTTTACAGGGGACAAGAATGAAATACAAAGACATTAAAGATTTTGGTCAAAGGTGTGAAGAGCACCCAGACCATCAGTCCGGCATGATTACAAACCAAATGATTGTTGATAGGTTATGCGAAGAGATTGATGAGTTGCGGAAGTATATTGAGGAACACTTGGAAGATAAAAAATGATTAAATTAACCTACGAACACATTTGTGATGGATGCAAGAAAACGCTTGATACAGAAGTGTATGAGTGCAGTGATTATCCAGGAATGGAATTTCCAAAAACACACAGAATGTTTTCCTTTCATTGGCGAGGATTGAATGCCCAACTTTGCAAAGAATGTGCAAAGCCTTTGTATGAAGCACAAGAGCAAACTATGAAAATAATTATTGCTAACAGAGGATAATAATGACTAAAGAAGAAATAAACAATCAAGGCGATATTTACACAGTATCTGTTCATCCTAAGCCAGTTGGATATTGGTGTTTGTATGAACGCATGCCAAGAGTTCAATTTGCAATGTATCAAAAACCTACTGACGAACAAATAAAAAATACAACTGAATTGTTGGGTTGGATTTGGGAGGATGCAAAATGACTAAAGAAGAAATAATCTTTACTGACTACTCTGTCGAAACCATTTGTATGTATATCTACAACGCCATCTTGGTAATCACAATAGGTCTGTGCATGTACTACATATCTCCTTGGTGTTGCTTTATGTGCATGTTTGGAGCTACGAGGGATAAGGAGAACAAGAATGAAATATAAAAAAATAAAAGATCGCATTCAGCAGATGGACTTGATTGAAAAATACGGGTCAAGGATAGATTTGATTGCAGGGAATGGCGAGTTGTACAACAAGTTTGACCAAAGGAATTACGAAGCCACGCCACTGTCAGCCTACTGTACGGTAATCAGTGACTGGGATTTTGATAGGATGTTGGACGAGGTAGTACAGTTCACTTTTGAAGAAACAATAAGAATGATAAAGAGGCAGGTAAATGGGATTGAATGAATACTTTAAAGACGAGCCAAAAGGCGCTATAGTGGAGATGGCTGAATACCTAGGGGTAACTGCCACCTGGTTATCTTTGCTCATCCACGGGCACCGTAAACCCTCTCCTACGCTATCTATCAAGATAGAAGAGGCTACACAAGGATTGGTGAAAAGGGAGGACTTGCGGCCTGATATTTTTATGGTATGATTTACACATCTGGAGTCGCTAACCAGATGTGAAATGGTCAAGAAATCAAGAATACCTCTCAGTTTACTGTGTGGTCTTGCAAAACAGCAATCGAAGACTTTTGTCCATTTCAAACGTTTACTGTTGCTCTTTAGCCAGAGCCAAGACCACAGAGTGAATTGGGAGGTTTTTTTTATGCCAGTATTTTTACCTGCTATTTATGAAACATCAGCTTATGGCGAGGATGGATTTATTTATATTAATCAGTTTGATAATCAAGGATATGCACAATCTATAAGATTGACTATTGAGCAATTTAATGAGATTTTTTCGCAATCTGAACAACTTGATTATGAAGCACGTCATTTAAAAGGTGATTCAGATGCCGAATAGACTTATCCGAGATGAGATGTTGGAGTCGGAGTCTATTCTTAGTCTTCCAGTTGAGGCGCGTTGGTTTTACGTAACAATTCTTTTGTCGGCTGATGACATTGGATTATTTGAAGCCACAAGTTTTAAGTTGGCAAGACGGGCAGACATCCGACGTGAGTCTGGAGAATCAATGCTTCAAATGTTAGCAGATGCTGACTTAGTCAGGCTTTATGAGGTTAATGGCAAGCGTTATGGATTTATTCCAAGATTTCGTCAGCGCCTACAAATAAAGAGATCAAAGTATCCTGCACCACCCAAATCATTAATTTTAGATGATATAGACGCTATTAATAAAATCAATGACTTAGCTAACAAAACAACGGATGTACAACCGTTATCCACGGATGTAAAGCAGAAGATTACTGTTATACAACAGTCTGAACCCGAACCTGAACCAGAAGTTGAAAAGAAAGAGAAGAGTACGCCTCGTGGGACTCGGCTATCTCCTGATGCTACGCTTTCAGAAGAGTACAGAAAATTTTGTAATGAAAGAAGACCTGATCTAAATCCTGATGACGTATTTGAAACTTTTAAAAATCATTGGATTTCAAAGTCTGGAAGAGATGCTATCAAACTGAACTGGTACGCCACTTGGCAAAACTGGATAAAAAATGAAAGAGCACCAAAAGTTCCTTTTGTAAAAAAACCAAACTTCTCGGAGGGCATATGAAAGGACACCAACATCTGATCGACATGCGTAAGCGCGGCATCCATCCATCCCTAGCGTTTATCTACGACGAACCCTACCTACCCAACTGGGTTGAGGAGGAGCACTCACCTGAGATCACAATCTATGACGAGAAAGCCATAGATCGCCTCGACCTGCGGTTTTTGAAGGGGATGTATGTCTTTGCCTATCCCAAGACCAAAGAACGCGCTGTAGCCCTGTTTGAAGCCTTGCTGAAGGCTCAATGCGACTTCATGACCGTTACATGGCAAGGTGAGATACGACAAAAGCATTACTGGTCACGAATGTATGACGCCAGGACTGGCTACGACGAGACGGAGGTCGCAAATGAACTTAATTCCTGATGACGTAGATTTTGAGGCTTACCTCCAAGCCACCGAGATGCAGGCAAAGATTCACCCTGCCAAATCCTACATCCAAGATCTGATCGCCGACCTTGAGGAGCACAAAGACGGAAAGAAAGTCACCCTACCCTGGGCAAAGACCGAGCCGTTCTTTCACTTCAGGGATGGCGAGGTAACCGTTTGGGCGGGTCAGAACGGACACGGCAAGTCAATGGTGACCTCCCAGGTGGCGCTTAGCCTGATCCAACAACAGCAGAAGGTCTGTATCGCAAGCTTTGAGATGAAGCCTGTGACGACCATGAAGCGCATGGCTAGGCAGTTTATAGGCATGAATCCAACGTCCAAGGAGTTCATGAACCCTGAAGGATTGGAGGCTCTCAAACAGCTTTACAACGAGTTTGGCGTGTGGCTAGACCAAGGTATGTGGTTCTATGACCAACAAGGCTCGGTGAAACCTGACACGGTTCTGGGCATGATCAAGTACTGCTTTGAGGAGTTGAAGATCAAGCATGTATTCGTAGACTCGCTGATGAAGTGCGTGATGGGGGAGGATGACTACAACGGTCAGAAGTACTTTATCGACAGGTGCTGTGGAATGGCTAGAGACTACGCAGGTCATATCCACGTCGTCCACCACCTGCGAAAGCCCAAGGATGAGTACGAGTTGCCTGACAAACACGACAACAAGGGTTCAGGCTCAATTACTGACCAACCTGACAACATCATGCTCGTGTGGCGCAATAAAAAGAAAGAGGACGATCTGAAATCTAAGGGGATACTCAGCGCCGCACAGTCTGACCCTGACGCCATGATCCTATGTCGCAAGCAAAGGAACGGGGAGGATGAGCCGACGTTTAACCTCTGGTATCACAAAGACTCTCAGCAGTACGTTGAGGAGCAGGGTAAAGAACCAATGAGATTTAGGACAGCATTTTGAAAGTAGAACTACCTTTCCCCCCGTCTGAGCTATTCCCAAACCGTATGAAGGGTAGAGCTTGGGCGTCGCTGTACAAGATCAAGGGAGAGTGCCGAGAGACAGGATTTTATTTAACTAAGCAGGCTAAAGGCGATTGGACGTGGAATCGTGGTAGCATTAAGCTCAAGTTAATGTATGTAATGCCAGACAAAAGATTGAGAGATATTGATAATTGCTTAGCCGCAAGTAAATCATTGCTTGATGGATTAGCTGATGCGTTACAGGTTAATGATCGTTTCTTTAAGCCCATAGAACTGAACTGGGAGTACGGAGACAAACCAGGAAAAATAATTGTGGAGATAGAACAAGATGATCAGTAAGTACACGGCGGGTAGCAAGATTCACCAGGCACTGGAGCGCATAAGAAAATCCAGCATTTCGTCCCAGGAGCTAAGAAAAGAAATCAACTATACCGAATCAATACTCAGGCTAGAAGAGTTTATTGTCACTCCGCTGATCTCTGACGGGTTTGTAATCAGAACCAATGGACACAGTTTTTTTCCTTTGCTGACCATCACGCCAAAGGGTGAGGAGAAGTATTTATCAATGGGATTAGCCAAGCGCCGTGTAGCTAAGGTTGATCGAGTTGATAGGTTTGTGGGTACGTATGACGGGAAAGAGCTTAAAGCGTTTACTGGACGACCAGGCGCAATGGATCACATGAAGTGCCCAAGCCTGATGGCTGAAGGACTGGTGTATAGGAGATTAAGATGACTATAAAAAAAAGTGAATGGCAAGAATTTAAATTAAAACATGAACATTTAAATTTAAATTATAAAAAAATTCAAAAAAAATCTCAACAAACATTTAGTGAAACAGAATTAATAGTTGAAAATTGTAGAGAAAGAGGAATTGACTATAAAGAAATTGCATATATTTTAAATTTTTCTTTATGGAAAGTTAAGGATATAGATAAAAGAGTGCAACGTAAAAGACAATGGTTTATGCGATATTTAGAAATGAATAGATATTTAAAAGAGCCAGTAATTGTTAATTTAAATTTGATTTAAGAGAACAATAAATGAAAAATCCACCATCAAAGAATTTGTGTTTGCATATGGCACAGTATTACGGAAATATGAGAAATCAACTTGCAAATAAATATTGTTTGGAATGGTTAGTGTGTTGGGCGTTTTACGAGGATTATTTTGATGAATAAAAAAGAACGCTATGCTTTTGGATATATAAGTCCAGAATTAATCTTTGGAAAACCTGAAGACAATAAATATGTATCAACAAACAAAACATTTGTTCCAAAATATAGTTTTTTATATGACACAATAATTGCTGTTATATGTATATTTGGCGTTATTTTTACTTTTATTGAACTCTGTAATCATTTTGCGCCATCTGAAGAACAAATTGCTGAAATGCACAAGATGCAAGTCGTTCAAGAGTTCGATGGATGCAAGGTATATCGTTTTTATGATGGCAACTACCACTACGTAACCAGATGCGGATCAAAGGTCACAACCCAAAAGAGTTGGGATGAGTACTGTGGCAGAGCCTGCACACGTCATAGAAAAGAAGAGCTAACAACGGAGAACAATGAATGAAAAAGCCAAAAGAGATTGACCCGCAGGAAGCCGTTGACTTTTTGATTGAGCAGAGCAAGCCCTACGCTAAAGCCAAGTCAGAGCGGATATACATGGAGGAGTTCCGTAAGACCCTTAAGGCTCAACTGATGATTGAGGCTGAGCGTATGGGGCACAAGACAGCCGTCACGCAAGAGAGGGAGGCATACAGCAGTCCTGAATACGAAGCCCATTTGCAGGCGCTTAAAGAGGCTGTAGAGAACGAGGAACGGCTGAGGTGGATGATGATAGCGGCGCAGGAACGGATCGCCGTGTGGAGAAGCCAAGAGAGTAGCAATAGGATGTTAGACAAGGTAACCCTATGAACAGCAAGCTAACCAAGCCTGAGCGTGATTACCTGGGAATGATCAAGACTCTTCCCTGCGTAGTGTGTGAGCAGGCAGGACCCAGTGACGCCCACCACATCAAGCAAGGGCAGACATACACGTGTATTCCACTGTGCAAGGACTGCCACCAGGGTAGTCACAACGGCATTCACGGTCGTCAGCACATGTGGAAGGTTAAAAAGATGGATGAATTGTTGGCGCTAAACAACACGATTTCCAATTTAATGCAAGTATTTTTAAGAAATTAGGGTTTGTCCTAACATTTATTTTGTGTTTGGACGGTTTGAGCATTAACTTTAAGTTAAGATACGCGTATCGGTTACCGATATTTAACTTTAAAAGGAAAACGAAATGACAAACGCAAACATCCCACTCTCCTCAGTAGACACACTCGGCGAATTACTCGCACGTATTGCAGAGCTAACAGCTAAGGCTGACGCAATCAAAGACCAGATCAAAGACAGCGCATCACTCGGCGGCGCAAAGGTTATTGAGGGCGACGTCTTCAAAGCTACCTACATCGAATCCAATAAAAAGACAGTTGACTACAAAGCATTGTTGGCTGAGTTGCAAGTATCTGACGAGTTGGTTGCCAAGCACACCAGAGTCAGCGCAGTATTCTCAGTCAAGGTTACATCACGCTAAACCAAAGCCCCTTCGGGGGCATTAAGGAGATCCAAATGACTACAAAAAACACAATTGACCTTGAGGCTATGGTTGACAAGGCTCAAACACAAGAAGAGATTAAAGAAGCGATGGCTGAAATTGATCGCCAACTAGATCCACTTCAGCAGTGGAGGCAGGGTTACGACCAAGGCATGAAGACTGCGGTTGCATCTATCAACGAGATGACTGGTAACAACTTCAAAGATGTGGTTGAGAT
>Ga0214192_1000080_pt1 | contig 54782 bp, 46 predicted proteins | sample TroBogEpilimnion_44_FD_153030 | JGI IMG/M metagenome (GOLD analysis project Ga0214192, IMG submission 153030) | Freshwater microbial communities from Trout Bog Lake, WI - 29JUL2008 epilimnion | ecosystem: Environmental > Aquatic > Freshwater > Lake > Epilimnion/Euphotic zone | place: Trout Bog... | reverse complement strand
CGAAAAAACGAAGCCAAGCTGGCGGCGTGCTCTGACCGGGCCCTGCGTGCGGTGACCCGTTGGCTCCGGCCGGGAGCGGACTCACTCCGGATCGAATCGCCGGCAAAACGAAAAAACGAAGCCAAGCTGACGGCGTGCTCTGACCGGGCCCTGCGTGCGGTGGCCGGTTGGCTCGGGCCGGGAGCGGACTCACTCCGGATTGAATCGCCGGCAAAACGAAAAAACGAAGCCAATTTCCCGGGCAGCGACGGGGCTCCCGGAAAGATTGAGTATAGGTCGGCCGCCGGGGAGTGTTTGCGTAACCTTAATCGCTGCAACGAAAAGTGCCTGTGACTGGGTTGTCTGAGGGCGGGAAGGGTGCTGCGGGAGTATTCGGGGGCGGAGGCGTCGGTGCGGATTGAGCGGCTGGGGGCGGCGGTGTCGCCGGGCGAACTTTACGCTTCGGCACTCGATCCGGACTGAGGTTTGCGGCGGGATTTGCCGCGACGGCACCCGGGCCGGATTCGTGCTACTGTTAGACAGCTGTAAAATTTTGGCATCTTCGCGTTAGTCCGGTCCAAGCCGCCCTCGTTCGATCCTGCCCCGATTCTCCCGGCCAAAGTAGTTAGTCAAAGGAAAAACATGAAGAATATATTTGTAGGCAACCTCAACTTCGGTGCAACTGAAGACGGGGTTCGATCGCTGTTCGAGGCATATGGCACCGTGGAGCGCGTCAGCATCGTTACCGACCGCGACAGCGGTCAGCCGCGTGGGTTTGGATTTGTGGAAATGACCGCGAATGCGGAAGCGGATCGCGCGATTGCCGAACTGAACGGCCGCGAGCTGGATGGCCGCGCGCTGAACGTGAACGAAGCCCGTCCGAAGACGGACCGCGGCGGTTCCGGTGGCGGCGGCGGTCCTCGCCGCAACAATCGCTGGTAATCGAGAGATCTCTGGCAGGGGGGGCGCGAGCGCGGCCCCCTTCAATTTTTTCGGGCAGCGCGGTCTTTCGGGCAGCGCGGTCTTTCGGGTAGCGCGGCGTTTCGGGCAGCGTGGTCTTTCGGGCAGCGTGGTCTTTCGAGCAGCCTTGCATGAGCCTTTCCGCAGAGAATCGCGACCGGCAAAATCGGGGCAGCTGCGCGTCCGGTCCCTCAAGCTTTGGCTACTGTTTGGTTGTTCGCCGCAGTAGCCGGAAAATCCCCCCTCAAAATCATTTTTCTCACGCGGCCGCGGGCGACAAGGGCCCGGGCGTGAAGGGCAACAGAGTTTCGTACGGAAACGGCGTGCCTGCGTGAGAAGCGCCACCGCCGTTGCCGCCGGAAGGAGCGCAAAAATGCAGTTCATACTGACGGGCTTCACCCACCATACGGGGTTTCGCGTATTCGCCTTTGAGCGAATCGGAGAAGACCGGGTGCGGACCAAGTGTACGGTGAAGGCCGATCTGGGGCTGATCCGGACGTACGGGATCCACATTCAGGAACTGCCGCTGTTGTGCCGCGGTTTGCTGGACCGCACGAGCGAAGGGGACGGCGCGCCGGCGCTGATCTTCACCGAGGCCGAAATGCGGGCATGCGCCGGAGAGCGGGCGGCCGCGCGGGCGGCGGCGATCCAGCGGAAACGCACGCCGCACAAGCCGGTGGGCGAGAACGTGGGCGCGGCGTGGCGCGGGCAGCCGGCTTAGGCCGGACGGTTCGGCGACATCGTTTATATCTGCCGCCATATCTGCCGCACACTGCCATATCTGCTACACGCTGCTATGTTTACCGCACACTGCCCGTACTGTAAATCGGTGGAATTCCGCGGAGTCGGGCTCCGCAATGCCATGGAGCGCGCGCTCAACTGGCTGCTGCTGCCGTACCGCTGTTCGCTGTGCGGCCACCATTTCTTCCTGGTGCGATGGACGGCGCCGGCGGAAGGCACCTCGTAGCAGCGGGGCGCTAAAAATCCAGCCACTGCGCGCAGGGCGTTCCGGCGGAGAGGCAGATCCAGCCGGACGGTGCGCTGGCGGCCGAATTCCAGACCACATCCCCTTTCCCATTGGTTCCCGACTGCGGCGGAGAGGCCGCGGAGGTGACGGCCGGAGTGTTGCTGTAAGTGACGACGGGCGCCGGGCCGCCGGCGGGGTCGAGCGCGGCCGCGAGCGTCTTGCCGGACGGCTGCACGTCGCGAAATGAAATGTTGGTGATGCCGGCCGCGTAGCCGAGCGAGGCGAGCGGCGTATCGATGGCCGAGGAGATGACCGAGACGTTGGCCGCCTGATGCAGGCCGAGCGAACCGCTGAGCTGCGTGTTCTGGATGGCGATGTTCTGGTAAAGCGCGCCGGCGCCGGCCAGCGGGGCGTCCACCTGAAACTGGACGGCGTAGTCTTCGGCGAGCGGCTGGAGGCCGGCGTCGAGCGATGAATCGACGATCCGGATATTGCTGCGCGGCTGGTAGTTTGGCGCCGACGGCTGTTCGTGGGTGATGAAAAACAGCGACCGCTGGAAATTATTGCGGAAGACGCAGCCGGAAAAGAGCACGTCGCTGAGGCCTTCGCCGGCCACGCCGGTGCGGTAGTCTTCGTACCAAAAACCGGAGCCGTAGCACTGGGCCGCGCCGGAAGCGGGGCCGGGCGAGCTGGCGCAGAGGTCGCCTTCGGCGAGGCCGCCGGCGACGGTTGTGCCGTTGTTGAGGAATGAGACGTGATCGAAGGTGGCGTTGTTCATCCCGTCCGCGCTGATGCCGCTGCGGCGGTTAAAAGAAAACTGTGAGTTGCGCACGGCGATGTTCTGAAACGGCAGGTCGGCCGGATTGTCGCTGGTGCTGACGCCCCAGGAGACGAAGGCGATGCCGTCGGTGGCGCAGTAGCTGCCGGAGGAATCCTCAATGACGAGGCCGGAGACGCGGCCGAGAATGCGGAAGCAGTGGCGGCCGCCGTCTTCCTGGCCCGCGTAGCCGATGTTGGTCTGCTCGTGGCGGTCACCGAAGACCTGCACGCGGCGGAGCGTAACGTTGGCGACGGGCTGACCGCGGCCATCGATGGTGACCGGGGAGGCGAAGTCGAGCGCGCCCGGGAGCGTGGTGAGCGAGCAGTTCTGCATCGTCATGTTGGATTTCAGCAGGAGCGAACTCACCACATACGACGCGCCCTGGCAGTCGAGGATTCCGCCGGGGGGAAGCGCGTCGATGGCCTGCTGCAGGAGTGCCGTCTGGTCGGCGGGCGCAGAGGCATCGGCCGCCTGACACAGCAACAGCAACCCCAGATGCAGGGCCGCACAGCAGGATTTCATTTGACCTGCTTATCGGCGCGGCGCGGGGAAGTTTTATGAAGTGGCGGTGGCCGAGTGGGCCCGTGGCGGGAAGTGGCGGTGGCTGCGGGGGCCCGTGGCGGGAAGTGGCGCGGGAAGAGGGCGTCCGCGGCGGGAAGTGGAGCCGGCCGGGTGGAGCCGGCCGGGTAGAGACGGCCGGGTCGTGCTGGCTGGGTTGCGAAGGCTGGTTTGCGAAAGCTGGGTTGCGAAGGCTGGGTTGCGAAAGCTGGGTCGCGCCGCCTGGGTTGAGAAAGCCCGGTAGCGAAGGTTTGGTTGCGAAGGCTGGGACGCCCCGTGCGGGGGGACGTGACTATTCAGCGGACGAGGGCGCGCGACGACGGGTTCGCCGCCGGATGAAGAAGACTCCGCCGGCGAGGGCGACGATGGCGAGGCCGATGGTGCGGGGTTCGGGAGCAGCGGTGAGGTGCAGGACGAGGTCGTTGTAGTCGCTGTCGCTGACCTGGGTGCTGCGGTCGTTGACGCTTATATACATGCCGCCGCTCTGGTCATTGAAAGCGGTGAAGTGCTGGTAGGCGGATTCGGGTCCGAGCGCAATGTTGTTGGAGCTGGCGTACTGCTGGTCGGCGAGGGCGATGCCGTTGAGGGCGGCGTTGGTGAAGTAAGCGGGATCGGTGGAAAAGGGCGCGCCGGTGGGGCTGAAGCTCAGGTTGTTGGGGATGAAGAACAGGCCGAACTGCGAAGTGGGGGTGAAAGCGACGGTGGTGGGAATGGCGGGCACGGAGCCGTTGGCCTGAAAGATCCAGCCCCAGGCGCTGGAGTTGGGATCGTACCAGCCGAGCGAATCGACTGAAGCCCACTGGGTGTTTTCGAGGACCAGGGTGGCGATCTGCAGCTGTCCGTCGCTCTTGAAATAGAACGAGGGCACGGCACTGCCGTCCGGGTTCCCCCAGAAGGGCAAGTGCGCGTTGGGACTGTAGGGATTGCCGGTGAAGGCGCCGCCGCCCTCGATGAAGTAGGCGATGTTTTCGTTGACTCCGTCCCAGGACCAGCCGTCGAAATAGGCGGTGCCGATGGTGCCGGGTCCGGCGGCGTGGTAGATGGGGTTGAGGAAGGTCTGCCAGTCGGAATTGCAGGCTCCGGTGACGGGGCAGATTTCGGTGGCGCGCAGGGCGCCGCTGAAGCCGAGCGCAAAAACGGCGGCGCGTCCGAGCAATCGGCGAACTATATTCCTGGGTGCCATGGCAGGGATACTAACCCTGGCCAGAGGGTAACATCACTACTGATAACTTGTCGCCGGGTACGGTTCTGGTACTGCGACTAAGTTGCAGTAAATAAACACAAAAAACCACGTGGCCACGGCTGGATTGTGGAGCGGAAACTCGGCTGCGGCCTGAATTAAGACGGCTGCGATACCGAGCGTCCAGGGGGCGGTGGTGGCTTTGCGGATGGCGATGAGGGCGAGAAGGAGCAGGAGGGCGGGGAGCAGGAGCCCGCCTTCGGCAGCCCATTCCAGCCAGTCGTTGTGGGCGTGTTCGACGTAAAGGCCGACGTCGGTGGGTTCGTAGGCGGGGTAGACGGTGCTGAAGGAGCCGAGGCCGAAGCCGGTGAGAGGGCGGTCGTGAATCATGCCGAGGGCGGCGCGGGCGAAGAGGGGGCGGAGGTCGTCGCGGGTGGGTTCGGCGAACCGGGCGGCGATGCCCTGCCAGCCGATGCCGGCGACGAGGACGACGGCGGGGCCGGCGATGAGCAGGAGTCGGCGCCAGGGAAACGATGGGGCAGGCAGCAGGCGGGCGCCGAGCAGAAGTACGGCGGCGAGTTCGGCGAGCACGATGATGGAACCGGAGCGCGAGCCGGTCATCCAGACGGCGCAGACCATGAGGGCGGCGGCCCAGGTGTGAAACAGGTCGGCCTTCGGCGAGCGAAGCGCGGCCCAGGCGGCGGGAGCGAGGGCGAGTTCGAGGAAGGCGGCGAAGTGGGAGTGATTGAGGATGGGAAAGGTGGAGCGCAGCTGGTAGGGGTTGGGCCAAGTCCAGAAGATGAGGCCGGGTGAAGTGTACCAGTGGACGGCACCGAGGAGGCTCACGACGACGCCGGCGGCGACGAGCAGGCGGCGGAATGTGGCGGCGAAGTTTTCCTTGCCGGCCAGTTGCACGGCGAGCCAGGCGGCGGCGGCAAGGGCGGCCCAATCGAGCGTGCTGACGGCAGTCTTCCACGGATAGGCGGCGGTTTTCGCCAGCAATTGCAGGACGCCGAGGCAGGGAATCGCGGCAAGAAGGGCGAGCGGCGGCGGCGCGGTGAACGGGATATTGCGGCGAAGCATGCGCGGCGGCCAGCAGGCAGCGAGGAGCCAGCAGGCAGCGAGCAGAAAGATGCCGCACTGGCAGAGGGAAAGATAGATCCGCTGCGACAGCCACGAGGTGCAGAGCAGCGCGATGAGCAGAGCGGTGAAGAGGCAGACGAACCAGGAACGGAATTTCACCGCGGGGTCACCTGAGGCGGCGAGAGTTGGCGGAGCCGGAGCGAGTCGACGCGCACGGAGCCGCGGAGGGGCGTTTCGCCGCGGGGGCGGGCGTAGTCGAGGGCAACGGTGACGAACGGGCCGGTGGGGGTGAATTGCAGGGTAGAGGCGGCGGCGCCGGCGGCGAGAAGTTTCTCGGTGCCGGAGCCTTCGACGGCGCGCCAAAGAAGGCCGTCGGCGCCGGAGCGGATGTCGGGCTGCATGCGGTAGCTCAGGACATAAGTGGCGCCGGGCTGCACGGGCACGGTCTGGCTGAGGAGTCGCCAGCGTTCGGGCTGGTCGCCGGAGAGGGTGAAGCTGAAGCCGGCGGGCGGCGGGTCGGCGAGCGGCTCGATGCCGGTGGTGGGGAAGAGGCGCCAGTCGAAGGTGCGGCCGGAGGGCGGGGTGGAGAAGGCGGCGTTGGTGAGCAGGTTATTGGGGTCGGCACCGAGGGGCGGGAACGGCAGCAGATGTTGCGAGCAGAGGCGGTTCCAGAGAGCCGTCGAACTGGCGGCATCGCCGGCGTTGCGCAGCGCTGTTGTCCAGGAATCGAGGGCGGGAACATCGTCCGGCACGGCGGTGGAAAGAAGGCCGGAGACGGTTGCGAAGGGCGCTTCGAGAGGATGTTCGCTCATCAGGAATTTGAGGAATTGGTGGCGCGAGCGCGGGGTGGAGGGGATGGCGCGGCTGAGCAGCGTGGCGGCGTCGGGCGACATGCGCCAGGCGAGGCGAATTGCGGTGAGGGCGGAGGCGTCGTCGCGGCCGGGATCGAGGGAGGCCAGAGCCTCGCGGGTCCAGTACCAGAACGATTGCGAGGCGGCGCCGCGGCCGTAATAATAGTTCGCCAGCGCCCAGCGCGGGGCGAAGCCGCGATCGACGGAGGCGGCTTTGAGTAAGTCGCGTTCGGCGGCCTCGCTGGAGTTTGCATCCGGCGAAGTGAGGGCGAGTTGGATCCACGCCCAGGAGTAGTAGGGGTTGGAAGCGACGGCCCGGCGCAGCGATTCGACGGATTGATTGCGATCGACTGTGACGAGCGACCACTGGGCGAGATAGTCGGCGTTGAGCGGGGCGAGGCGGAGGGCGCTGGCGATGCCGGCGCTGTCGCCGCGGCGGAACCGGAGATCGGCGTAGCCTGGGATCAGCGCCGCGAGCGCGCAGAAGAGGGCTATTAGTCCCATGGTTCCGCACAGCAGCAGACGCGGACCGGATACTGCCGCCGTTGACAAGCGGGACATTCCGCCCCATTATAGTCGCTGTGCGAAGGCCTGTCCGGCTTATTTCCGTGTGTGCGTTGCTGTGGTGTGGGTTGTTGTTGTGCTGCGCGAGCAGCAACGGCGCAGACACGGCAGCGGGCACGATTACGTGCGGTGCGCCGTTTCTGCTGGACGGACTGAGTGTGCCGAATACGGCAACGGTGTTCGCCGGCAGTCAGATTGAAGTTGCGTCGGGCTTCTGCACGATTCGCATGCCGGGGAGCGGCACGGAGCCGAATGAAATCCGGGTGTGGGATAAATCCGGCGTGACGATGACCAAACGCGGGTTCGAACTGACGCACGGGGATGCGCGCACGACGGGTCTGGTGCCGTTCCGGATTCCGCACACATCGTCCGAGGTGCAGTTCGCCGAAGCGCAGCCCGGGGCGGTGCAGTCCGGCAAGCAGACGACGATCAACACGCAGTTTCTGGACGACCTGTGGACGGTGAACGTGGTGGCCGGTTCGGCGCAGCTGAACGGCGACGTGAAAGATGCGGCGGGCGATGAGCCGTACGTGCGGTTCGACGCAGGCACCATGATTTCCTTTTCGCCGGATACGTACAGGCCGGGCGGCGTCTACATGCGGGTGAAGGGCTGCCTGACCAAGGAAGGCGACCGTTGGTTCCTTGAAGACGAACACCTGAAGCGGAAGATTGAACTGCTGGAAGACAAGGTTCGCAAGGAGGGGCAGCGCGTGGGCGTTGCCGCGTCGCTGGAGCGGCTGCCGGCGGGCGCGGTTAACCTTGCGGCGCGGGTTCACGTGCTGGCGGAGCAGAAGTACGACGGCAAGTGCCAGCCGTTTGTGCCGCTGCTGACGCTGGGCGGAGTCGGGGTGGGCGTGAGCGCAATTCCTCCGGCCGTGATTGGCGGTGTAGGGCTTGCGGTGCCCGGAGTACTTACAACTACGGGACCCGGAGCGGCACCAATTCCCGCCAGCGTTCCGTAGTGAATTGTAGAGTTAGGTTCTAGTACTGCCCGCCGTGTTTCCTGCCGGAGCTAACCGTTAAATTCTGCTAAGTAATTGAAAGAAAAGTATAAGGTCAGTAACTGACCGGTACTAAGTCCACCCCTTCGGTAGTAGTAATAGACCCGTATCCATAGCGGAAGATAATAGTCCCATGCAATAACTTGAGTTGTAAGTAGATTTACATCATGTGTAACAGCGGGTATTACCGCGAGTGCCGCCGTGCGCTCTATTTATTCCGGATCTGTCTGGTCGCCGGGATGATATGGGCCAGCTGCGGAACTGCGCTGCCGCAGGCGGCGACGGGGACGTTTCCGCTGCCGATGGTGCCGCTGGGGCCGAACGACTTAGTGGCGGTGGCGGTGTACGGAGTGCCCGAGCTTTCGCGCACGCTGCGCATCGGGCGAGACGGCAAGCTGCAAATGCCCATGGTGGAGCAGCCGATTGCGGCGGCAGGCAAGCTGCCATCGGGGCTTGAGGCGGACATAGCGGCGGCGCTGCGGGCCAATGACTTAGTGGTCAGTCCGCTGGTGACCGTTACGGTGACCGAGTATGTGAGCCGGCAGGTCACGATCGCCGGCGCGGTGCATAACCCGACGACGATCCAGGCGATCACGAGCATCCGGCTGCTGGAAGCGATTGCGCGGGCCGGCGGGCTGACGGAAGACGCGGGCGCCGAGGTTCTGGTGCAGAGCCGGGCGGAGAGCGGCGCGGAGTCGTCGCGGCGAATATCCGTTAAAGAGCTGATGGGGCATCCGGACGATGAGTCGAATCCGCAGCTTTATCCGGGCGATGAGATCCGTGTGCCGCGCGCGCCGCGCGTGTTCGTGATGGGAAATGTGCGCAAGCAGGGTGCGATTCCGCTGGTGGACAGTTCGGCCACGAGTGTGATGAAAGCGGTAGCGCTGGCCGAAGGGCTGGCACCGTACTCGAACAGCGAGGCGTGGATTCTGCGGCCGAAGGCAGGGTCGTCGGAAAAGGAGCAGATTCCGGTCCCGCTGGCGAACATTATGAGCCGGAAGAGCCCGGACATGGAACTGAAGCCCGAAGACATATTTTATGTGCCGGACAACAAGACGAAGCGGCTTTCGGCGGACATTCTGAATCGGATGGCTTCATTTGGCTCATCGACGGCCTCGGGAGTTCTGATCTGGAAGTGAGAGGATTCGCATGAACCCAGATATCCAGACACCGACAGCGGAAGCGATTCGCGTGCCTGCCGCGTCGCCGGCCGTGATTTCGGTCCCTCCGGCGGTGGTGGCGGAAACGCCTGTGGCGTATTTCCTGCAGGCGATCCGGGACCGCGCGTGGCTGATCTTTACCTTGGTGGCGCTGACGATGGCGGCAACGTACGGTGTTTCGCGGCTGATCACGCCGTCGTACGAATCGGTGGCGACGGTGGATATCGATTTGCGGATGCCGGCCGGAATTGTGGGGGCGGACTCGCGGCAGCTTTCCTCGCTCGACGGCGATCAGTTCATGGCGACGCAGATGAAGCTGATCCAGTCCGATTCGGTGTTGCGCGCGGTGGCGGAGAAGTACAAGCTGCCGGAGATTGAGAAGCAGGATCCGGCGACGGCCGAGCTTCCCGCGTCGACGATCAAAAATGCGCCGGTGCTGCTGAAGAAGCTGCGCGTGAGCCGGCCGCCGAATACGTTTCTGATCGAGATCAGTTATCGCTCGCCGAGCCGCGAGCTTTCGAGCAAGGTGGCGAATGAGATTGCTGCTTCGTATATCAAACATACGTACGATCTGCGGTTCCAGTCGACCGAAGGGCTCTCTGCGTTCATGCAGAAGCAGCTGGAAGAGCTGCGGGCGAAGATGGAGCGTTCGAGCGACAAGCTGGCGGCGTTCGAGCGCGACCTCAGCGTAGCCGATCCGGAACAGAAGACGGCGATCCTTTCATCGCGGCTGATTCAGCTGAACAACGAGTATGCGGCGGCGGAGGCGGACCGGCTGCGGAAAGAGGCGGCGTTCCATTCGATGCAGAACGGGTCGATGGAAGCGGCGCAGGCTTCGACGCAGGGCGAGTCGCTGAAGCAGCTGACGGAGCGGCTGAGCGAGGCGAAGGAAAAGTTCGCCGCGGTGCGCAGTCAGTTCGGCAAGAATTTTCCGGAGTATCGCAAGGCGGCGCAGGCGGTGGATGAGCTGCAGGCGCAGCTGGAGCAGGCGCGAGACAGCGTGTCGAAGCGGGTGGAGATTGAGTTCCACCAGGCGGTGAATCGCGAGACGATGCTGGCTTCGACGGTGGCGGGGCTGAAGCACGAGTTCGACGGACTGAACGCGCGCACCTTCCAGTACCAGACGCTGAAGCGCGATGCGGAGGCGGACAAGAAGCTGTACGACGAGATCGATCAGAAGATTCGCGAGGCGGGGATCAATGCGGGCTTCCAGAACAGCTCGATCCGGCTGGCGGATCCGGCGCGGCCCGCGATTCAACCGGTGTCGCCGGATATGCGGCTGAATCTGCTGCTGGCGTTTTGTTTTTCGCTGTGCGGGGCGGTGGTGCTGGCGGTGGCGGCGGACCGGCGGGATTCGACGGTGAAGGATCCGGAGGTCGTCTACAACGCGTTTTACACGAATGTGGTGGGGAGCCTGCCGCTGGTGCGGCAGAAGGGCGGAGTTTCGCCGGTGGTTTTTGCGGAGGCGAATTCGAAAGAGCCGCAGTCGCTGGAACGGGCGATGTTCGACGAGGCGGTGCTGGCGCTGCGCAGCGGACTGCTGCTGGCGCCGCAGAACAGCAATCTGCGCTGTCTGGCGGTGACGAGCGCGCTGCCGGGCGACGGCAAGACGCTGTCGGCGTGTCACCTTGCGGCGGCGAACGCGCGCAAGGGGCGGCGAACGCTGCTGATCGACTTCGATCTGCGACGCCCGATGGTGTACAAGTGCCTCGGGATTGACGCCGCCGACAAGTCGGACACGGTGCTGAAGGGCAAGGGGCAGTGGGGCAATCTGCGGCTGCGCTGCGATGCGGGGCGCATCGCGAATCTGGATGTGCTGTCGGTGGTGACTAAGAAGTCTGCGTCGGCGCCGAACGGGCCGTCGATCGATCTGGAGAGTCACGAAATATCGCGGATCGTGGCCGAGGCGAGGCATGAGTACGATCTGGTGATTGTGGATTCGCCGCCGCTGGTGGGTTTTGCGACGCCGCTGGAGATTGCGGCGTGTGCGGACGCCGTGCTGCTGGTGGCGGTGGCGGGCGAGACGAATTCGCGGATGCTGGGGCAGTGCATTACGTCGCTGCGCCAGGTGGGCGCGAATAATCTGAGTCTGGTGCTGAATAAAGTTACCGCGTCGAACAGCCACGGAGGCTACTACGGCAACTATCTGAAGCATTACCAGCGATACCGTAAGAGCGCCTGAGATGCCGCCACGCCGTTTTTTCAGCAACTCGGCCTGGTCGGTGGCGGGGAGTGCGATCTACGCGGTCTGCCAGTGGGCGATGGTGGCGATCCTCGCGAAGGCGGGGAGCACGGCGGTGGTGGGCCAGTTCGCCATGGGACTGGCGGTGGCCGCGCCGGTGTTCCTGTTCGCGAACCTGCAGATACGCGCGCTCCAGACGACCGATATTGCGGAAGAGCATTCGTTCGGCGAGTATCTGGGGCTGCGGCTGCTGACGAGCGGCGCGGCGCTGCTGATTGTGACGGGCTTCGTATTTGTGGCGGGCTACGATGCGGCGCTGCGGCGGGTGATTGTGGCGGTGGCGCTGGCCAAGGCGTTCGAAGCGGTGAGCGATGTTTTTCACGGCGACCTGCAGCGGCGGGAGCGGATGGATTCGGTGGCGCGCTACGTGATCGGGAAGGGCGTGCTGTCGGTGGCGGCGATCGGGCTGGCATTCCGGCTCACGGGCAGCGTGGAGATTGCGGTGATGGCGATGGCGGCGGTGTTCGCCGGTGTCCTTCTGCTCGGCGAAGCGCGGTTTGCGCTTGCTCCGGCCAGGCCGGTGTGGAACCGGGCGGCGTTCGGGCGACTGTGCGTCACCGCGCTGCCGCTGGGCTTCGTGATGATGATGATTTCGGTGACGGCCAACATGCCCCGCTATTTTGTGGAGGGCTCGCTGGGCGCAAAGTCGCTGGGGATTTTCGCCGCGCTGAGCTACCTCGGCATAGCGGCCACAACGGTGGTGAACGCGGTGGGGCTGGCGGCGACGCCGCGGCTGGCACGGCTGTTTCTGGCCGAAGACCGCGCGGCGTTTCCGCGCGTGCTGCTGCGCTCCTGTCTGCTGTCGACTGTGCCGGGGATCGCCGGTGTGATTCTGCTGGCGGCGGGTGGCGGACCGTTGCTGCGCGTGCTCTACGGGCCGGCGTACGCGGCGCGGGTGGACGTGGCGATCTGGGTGATGGCGGCGGCGTCGATTACCTGCGCGGCGTGCGTGCTGGGTTACGGGTTGACCGCGGCGCGCTGTTTCCGGCAACAGGTGCCGCTGTTCATTGGCGTGGCCGGAGTGGCGGCGATGGCGTCGGCGACTCTGATCCCGCGCTATGGGCTGGCGGGCGCGGCGGCCGGGCAGATCGTCACGGCGCTGGCGCAACTGGCCGGCAGCGCAATCATTTTGCTTTTTGCCGTGCGTCGCAGCGCGTTTGCAGAGGTCTACGGAGCAGCATCCGGAAACGCTGAGCAGACCGCCGCGGGACTCGCCGCATGAGCGCCGGGCCCATCCGGTTGCCTGGGTCCATGCGGGTGCCCGGGCCCATACGGGTGCTTCACGTTGTGCGCGTGATGAAGCGCGCCGGAGTGGAGACGTGGCTGATGCATCTGTTGCGGCACTTCGACCGCGGCGAGATTGCCATCGACATTTTGGTTTATTCGGACGAAGCGGGCGATTACGACGACGAGGTCCGCGCACTGGGCGCGCGCATTTTTCGCTGCCCGCATCCGCGGCGGCCTTGGCGTTATGCGAGCCATTTCCTGCGGGTACTGCGGACGGAGGGGCCGTGGGATGTGGTGCACAGCCACAACTATTTTTTCAGCGGCGTCGATATGCGGCTGGCGGCGTACGCGGGCGTGCCGCAGCGCATTGCGCACATGCATCCGGTGCGCGACATCGAAGACGGCCGGTTGCTTCGGGGGCTGTACCGGCGATGGATGAGCCGGTGGATCGTGCGCTACAGCGACAGGATTGTGGCGCCGTCGCAGGCGAGCCTCGAGGCGTTTGCGCAGTACGCCGATCTGAGCGGCAAAGCGCAGGCGGTGGTGCGGAACTGCGTGGATGCAGTCGCTATGTCGGCCGCGGTGGATCGCATGCGGGTGCGGCGTGAGCTGGGTTTGCCGGCCGACCGGCCGTTGATTGCGTACGTCGCGCGCTTTGTTCCGCACAAGAATCACGTTCTGATGGCGGAGTTGGCGGATGCGCTGGAGCGGATGGGCATTGGGGCTCACTTCGTGGCAGCGGGAACCGACGGGCCGGCGCGCGCCGCGTTTGAGCAGCGCGTCGCGGGGCGCGGCGACTTTTCCGTTTTCCTCAACCACGCCGATATTCAACCGCTGCTGCGCGCCTCGGACCTGTTCTTCTTTCCTTCGACCGAGGAAGGCTTCGGCGTGGTGGCGATTGAAGCCGCGGCGGCGGGGCTGCCTGTGGTGGCGACGAATCTGCCGGGGATCCGCGAGGCTTGCTGTGCCGGGCAGCGCGCGTTCCTGTTCGAGCCGAACGACACGCGGGCGGCGGCGCAAAATGTTGCGCGGCTCTTATCCGATGCGGAGCTTTATCGGGACCTGCGCGACGAAGGGGTGCGGTGGGCGAAGGAGTTTTCGGTTGAGGCGGTGGCGAAGCAACTGCGAGCGATCTATGCGGGCGCGCGGACGGAGGGTGGAGCGCGGGCGGAGGGTGGCGCGCGGACGGAGAGTGGCGCGCGGACGGAGAGTGCGGCGCGCGGTACTTCATCGGTGGGTCCGGTTTCGAACGCGGTGCGGGGGCAGGCATGACGGCTTCGATGGCCATCGACAGCCGGGTGCGTTCGCAGACACTGCTGAGCGCGGCGCCGTTCCTGCTGTGGTTCGTGGTGAGTGCGTTCCTGCCGGACACGCTTGTGCCGAAGCCGGTGTTTTTCGGTGTGCCGATGCGCGCGTCCGACCTGATGGTCCCGTTCGCCGGGCTGGTGTCGTTTGCCGGATGGTTTTTGGCCGGTCAGGTATCGCCGCGGCGGTCGCACTGGCACCGCGGTCTGCCGCTCTGGTTCACGCTGATTGTCGGGTACGCGGCGATTTCAACGGCGTGGGCGGGACTGGATCAGTACAACAGCCGCGCGATGCTGTACAGCCTTTTGCTGGCGGCGACGGCATTCTTACTCCCGTTTTCGGTGATCGCTTCGCTTTCGCCGGAACTGGTTCGATCGGTAACGCGCTGGGTCGCGCTGGGGCTCGCCGTGGTGGGACTGGTCTATTGCGCGGTTTCATTTTTCGGCCTGAGCGTGCGCAGCGAGCTGGGCCATTTTTACACCGGCGGATTCGGTCTGGAGCGGGTGAAGGGACCGATGTTTGAGTCGAGCACGGGACATATCATTCTGCTGCCGGCGGCGGCGTTCCTGCTGCAGGACTGGTTCGACAGGCCGAGGCATGCTCTGACGAACGCGATCGGACTGGTGGCGCTTTCGATTACGCTGATCGGACTCGGCTCGCGCTTCGCTCTGATTGTGGTCGGGCTGTTTCTGGTGCTGATCACGGTGACGAGCCGCGGGGCGCGCAGCTTCCTGCTTACCGGAGTCGCACTGGCGGGCCTTGCGGTGAGCGCGGGCGTGGTGTTTCATTACGCGACGGGAGAACGGCTGCAGTCCTTTTCGGATCCGCAGCGCAGCGAAACTTACGAGACGTCGCTGCGGGCGGTGCAGGAACGTGAAGTGGCGCTGAATATTTCCGGGTCCGGTTACGGCTCGGTCTGGCCCTGGTACATGCGCGAATGGGAGATGGGCGAGCGCATTTCGCGCGGCGACATGCTGGTTGCGACCGATTACGGGAGAATGCTCTACCAGCCGCATTCGGTGCTGCTGCTGCTCGGCGTGGAGCTGGGAATGGTGGGGCTTTTGTTCTTCCTGATGCTGTGGGTCACGCTTGGCCGCATGGTGCTTCGCGCCGTGATCGGCCGGCAGAACGCCTTCGCTGCGATCGGAGTGGCTTGCGCGGCGCTTGGCATGTTCGCCGATCTGATCCTTTTCAAAGGCCCGAGAGTATCGGCGCTCTGGTGGTTCTTCTTCCTTTCCGCACTTGCCATGGCGGCAACCGAGCCGACGGAGGCGCGGCAGCGATGACGATCTGCGTCGTAGTGGAGCACCGGTTCGAACGCACGCCCGATGGCGCCGTGTGGACGGGCAGCAGCCACAGCTATGCGGATTCGCAGCGCTACCTCGAAGTATTCGGACACGTGCGCGTTCTGGCGAGGGTGCGCGATGTCGCGGCGGCTGCGCCGGGAGCCGCGCGGGCCGATGGTGACGGCGTTAGTTTCGCGCCGCTCCCTTACTACGTGGGGTTCGGAGGGTTCTGCCTGCGCGCGCGGGCCGTGCGTCGCGCCGCGCTGCGGGCTGTGGGCGAGGCAGATGCGGTGTTGCTGAAGGCTCCGTCGCCACTCACCTGTTTGATTGAGCCGGCGCTGCACCGGATGGGCCGTCCGTTTGCGCTGCAGGTGATTGGCGATCCCTGGGGGACTTACGCGAAGGGCGCGACGCGGCATCCGCTGCGGCCGGTTCTTCGCTCCGTGCTCACGCGGCTGACGGCGGCGCAGGCGCGTCATGCGGCGGCGGTGAGCTATGTGACGCGCGAGTCGCTGCAGGCGCGCTATCCGGCCGCGGAGCTGGCATTCCGCACGGGTGTTTCGGATGTCCAGCTTGCGGACGATGCCTTTGCGGCCGAGCCGCGGGCCGTTCGCGATGAGGCGTCGCCGCTGCGTCTGATTGCGGTGTGTGCGCTGGAGCAGCCGTACAAGGGCATCGACGTACTGTTGCGCGCGCTGGCGGTTTGCGCGGCGGGCGGTCTGGATTTCCGGCTGTCGATTGTGGGCGACGGGCGGCTGCGGGCGGAACTGGCCGCGCTGGCGGCGCAGCTGGGCATCGGCGAACGGGTGGAGTTTCGCGGGGCGTTGCCGGCGGGGCCGAGGATTGTGGAAGCGCTGGACGGGGCGGATCTTTTCGTAATGCCGTCGCGCAGCGAAGGGCTGCCGCGGGCGATGGTGGAGGCGATGGCGCGCGCGCTGCCGTGCATCGGGTCGGCGACGGGCGGCATTCCGGAGTTGCTCGATGCGGAGGATTTGGTGGCGCCGGGGGACGCGCGGGAGCTGGCGGCGCGGATCGCGGAAGTGGCGTTGTCGCCGGAGCGATTGCGGCGGATGTCGGAGCGTTCGCTGGGGCGCGCGGGTGAGTTCCGGGAAGATGTTCTGCGCGGGCGCCGGCGGGAGTTTCTGGTGCGGCTGCAGGAGATTACCGCGCTCTGGTGCGCGGGGCGCGCGAGGGCCGCCGGGCGGTTCGCGGCCACGGAGGTTTGCTCATGAGCGGCGCGGCGGGTCCGATGGGCGGCGGTGCGGGGCCGCGCGTTTTGCAGGTGCTGACGCGGCTGGGCGCGGGTGGGCCGCCGCTGTTCGTGATCCTGCTGACGCGGGAGCTGAACCGGCTGGGCTACAACGCGAGCCTGGTGACGGGGAAGTGCGATCACGCCGATCTCGATATGTCGTATTTGTTGCGCGGGGATGATCCGGTGCAGTGGGTTCCGGAGATGTCGCGCTCGGTTTCGGTTCGCAACGATCTGGCGGCGGTGTGGCACCTTTACCGGCTGATGCGCGCGGAAAAGCCGGACATTGTGCAGACGCATACGGCGAAGGCGGGAGCGCTGGGGCGCATGGCGGCGCGCCTTGCGGGCGTGCCGGTGGTGATCCATACGTTCCACGGGCATGTGATGAGCGGCTATTTTCCGCGGCACGTGAGTTTCGCGATCCGCATGGCGGAACGCTTACTGGCGCTGCTCAGCGATGCGATCTGCGTGCTGGCGCCGCAGCAGCGGCGGGATCTGGTGGAGCGGTTCCGCATCGCGGGCGAAGACAAGGTGCGGGTGGTGCCGCTGGGGCTGGAGCTGGAGCAGTTCCGCAGGCTGGCGCCGCCGGTGGCGCGGGCCGATGGAGTGCTGACGGTCGGGTGGCTGGGGCGCTTTGTCGGGGTGAAGAATCTGCCGCTGCTGGTGGAGGTGGTGGAGAAAACGCTGGCGCGCAACCAGCGGATTCGCTTTCTGGTGGCCGGCGACGGGGCCGAAGGCGACTGCATCAAAGCGGCGGCGGAACGGTGGGGCGCGGAGCGTTTCGAGTGGCTGGGCTGGACGCACGATGTGGCGGGAGTGATTGCGCGCTGCGACCTGCTGGTGCAGACGTCGCGCAACGAAGGCACGCCGGTGGCGCTGATTCAGGGGATGGCCGCGGGCCGGCCGTTCGTGTCAACGCCGGCGGGCGGTGTGGTGGATATGGTGGCGGGAGAGGGCGTGGCCGGTTCGGCGGGGTCGCGGTGGTTTTCAAACGCGGTGCTGGTGGAGCCGGATGCCGATGCGTTTGCGGCGGTGCTGGACCGGTTGCAGGGACGGCGCGATTCGCTGGCGTCCATGGGACAGGCGGCGGCGGGCTTTGCCTGCAGCCACTACGGGCTGGAACTGCTGGCGAGGAACTACGCCGAAATGTACACGGGGCTGCTCGAAGCGAGGCATGTAAGCCATGCGCCGCCGCCGGCAACTGCGAGCGAACAGCCGGTCTATCGGGGCAGCTGGGGAGATTAAGGGCGGGGACTGGCGGAGCGGGGACTGGCGGAGAGAGTGGGATTCGAACCCACGTTAGAGTTTCCCCTAAACACGCTTTCCAAGCGTGCGCCTTCAACCACTCGGCCATCTCTCCGTTTTTGGGAAGCAACGCCTTGCCGGAAACAGGAGGCGAAACACCAGGATATCACGTCGGTCTGCGGCTAGCCGCAATCGGGTGAGCGGTGCTGTTGCGTGAGCGGTGCTGTTGCGGGGGCGGTGCTGTTGCGGGCGCTGTGCCGCTGTCTGCGAAGCTCGCCTCGCCGTTTACTTCGCGCCGTTTACTTCGCGGTTGTGGCGGCGGCGTGGCTCGGTCCGGAGTGAGTGGCCCGCGTGCTGCCCGGAGCCGCGATTCCGGCCGAAGGGATTCCGGCGGAGGAATGGATGGACTGGAATGCCGGAGCGCTGGCCCGGGCCGCGGCCATGGAGGCTTCGCTGGAGCGCTGTGCTGCCACCGCGGCGGCGCCGTTGCGCAGCGTGTTGCCGAGGGCCGGCGGAATACCGGCGCCGGGTCCCGCCACGGGAGCGAGGCCGGACGATTTCAACGAAGGCACGCCGGTGTTGTGCGCCGCGGCCATGAATACCGCGGGCGTGATTCCGTTGTCGCCGAAGATCGTGGCCGGGCTGTAGAAGCCATAGCCGAACGGGCTGTACATCATGCCGCCCATGGGCACGTAGGTGAACATGCCGAACGACGGATTGTAAAACCAGCCGCCGCTCCACCGGGTGGGCGACGAGTAGCCGTAACCGGTGTTGATGGCGCCGGCGGCAAACATGTTCGCCGTGGATAGTTCCTGCGACCGGTCCTTCGACCAGGCCAGCAGATCGTCGGAGACCTTATTGTTGAACTTTTCGGCCCTGAGGTCGCCGGTGAGCCGTGTGTAGTGGCCGTCCTTCAGCAGCACGCGGCTGCTGTTGTCGGCCACTTCCGCCTCGCCGCGAAAGACGTTGACCTGGGCTGCGTCGGCGCCGATTTCGACGAGGCCATGTTTCACGATCCGGATCTGCGTCTGGCCGTACACCAGGGTAACGGGCGCGTTCTTCACCGACATCTGCGGATCGTCCGATTCCACCATGGCGGTTCCGCTCAGTATTTCGAGGCGTGTGTGCCCGAGATCGGCATCTTCCATGCGGACGGCGCTGTTATCGCCGAGGCGCAGAAACACGCCCGGCGTCAGCAGCATTTCGACTTTACCGACCTGCGTGCGCAGCGTGCTGCCCTCGCGGAGCTGCGGAAAGTACCCGGGCTTCATTTGCAGGGGCGCGTCGTCAATGGAGACCGAGCCGCTGAAAAAATGCAGGGTGCCGGAGCGTGCCGACGTTACATTCTGCGCCGAGCCGAGCCCCGCGGCCAGCACGATCAGAGCGGTCGCGGCGAAAACACGATGCAGACGCATGGGTGGAACTCCTGGCAACAATGATCCCGCCGGGGAGCGGCCAAGTCAATCGTCAATTTGAGGCGACCGGGGGCGTCCGGGCCGGACTCAGCGCATCCGCTTGACGATGGAATAAGTTCTGGTGGCGGCCCGGAACATCAGGGATCCGGGCTGGATGAGGGTTCTCAGCTTTTGCGCGCCTTCGTGCTCGAAGCGGTGGAGAATATGGTCGAACGGCGCGCGGCTGCGGTAGGCGCTGAAGTATTCCGCCAGTTGTTCGCGGGTTTTGGAGCCTCCGTTATCGGCGTAGCGGGTCACCCAGGGGGTGAAGTGCGGGTACAGGACGTTGGGCGCGAGCGAAGTCCCCCAGTTGCCGTGAATGGTGGTCTTCATAAAGTTGCCGATGAGCAGGTCATCGAAAAACTCGTAACGGACCGCATCCATGAGAGAGCCGCGGGGGACTTCGAAGGTGACCCCGCGACCGGCGGGCGTGCGGGGCTTCAGGTCGATGCTGTGTTCCTTGCCGCCGACGCGCAGGCGCACGAAATCGAGGTGATCGCCAAGATATTCGATGGACGAAAAGTAGCGGTTCACGGCCGCGATTTCGTCGTGATCGAGAGCTTCGGCCCAGTTATCGCCAAATTCGGAGGGACTCTTCGGCGTGGCGCTGCAGGCAACCGGACTGAGGTGGGAGAGCGCACCTTTTTCGCAATCGAACCGGACAAACGCGGGGAGAACTTCGCATCCGGGCAGTTTGGCGGATTCGAGGAGTTCGCCGGGCGTGCGGTAGGCTTCGGCCCAGATGCTGTCTTCGCGCTGGTAGACGTGGAACATGCTGAACGGGATCATGTGCGTGCAGCCGAAGAAACGCGTCCAGAAGAGCATCTTTTCCTGAAGGTAGCCATCCCAGAACTGGCGGGCTTCCGAACTGGCGCCCGGCGCCGGGGGCAGCAGGCGGGTGCCGTCTTCACGGAAGATGTTGATCATATCGGCGTCGCCGTAGCCGAACAGTTTGAGCAGGAAGGATTCTTTGTAACCGGCGATGATCCATCTGACGAAACGGCCCCAGCCGCGCTCGACCGCGTCGTTGACATCGACGAGAAGGCGGCCGGCGACATCGATCAGAAGAATGGCGTCCTGGTTGTAGTCGGAAATGCACATGGCTTTGATGTGCGGTGAAAGGGTGAGCCACTGCCGGTCCGGCATGATCTGAATGGAGAAGCCGAGGCCGGTGAGATCGCGGGCCATGCGGCCGCCGTGATGATCGGGCAGCAGAATGGTTCGTCCGGAGAGCAGATCGAGGGACGCGAGGTTGGTGTGGTCCGGGTGGCCGTGGGAAAGCCAGACGTATTTGACGCGGGCGATGGCGTCGAGTTGGGCGGGGGGGATTTCAAAGGGAGCGGCCCAGCTGCCGAAGTAGGCGCTGCCGGCGATCCAGGGGTCCGTGACAAGGACCGGATCGGTGTCGTAACAGATGACTGTGGCGTTACCGATCGTTTCGAAGCCAAGCATATTGTTGTTTCACTATAACAGCGCAAATGATTACAGATTGGCGGGGCGCACACCGCGGCGGGCTGTCGCGCAGAGCCTGCCGCGCGAAGAAACAAGCCGGACAGGAGGCGTTTTACTGCCGGTTCCGCACATGTATTCGATCCGGGTATTCGAACCCGGTATTCGAACCGGGTATTCGAATGATCGGCGGGTTGGAGAATGACGGCTATTTTCGGGCGGACTGGCGGGCTTCCTGAATGCGGGCCGTCAGGAGTTCCTCGAAGCGATCGGCGACAAAGCCGGCGAGGCGGCTGGAAACTTCACCGGAGGGATCGATCACCAGCACCGTCGGGATGGCGGAAACGGTGAGTTTCACCGCCATGCCGTCCTGAAAGTAGACGTTGGCGGTCTCCCAGCCGATGTCTTTGAGGAAGGGCCGCACCAGGCTGCGGTCTTCGTCGGTGTCGATCGAGAGAAAGACCACGTCGGCGGGATTGCCCAGCTTCTTCCGGACGGCTTCGATCATCGGGTGCTGCACTTTGCAGGGGGCGCACCAGGTGGCCCAGAAGTCCATCACGATGGTTTTGCCTTTGAGGGACCTGAGGACGAGCGGCGGGCCATCGAGGGCGGGAAGGGTGAAATCCATCGCGGCGGCGGCATCGGCATTCGGATCCTTCGCCCGCAGCAGCGCCTTCTGGCCGGCGATCAGCGCGGCGGTGCGGTCATACGCGTTCAGGATGGCATCGCCGAGGCCTTTTTCCGATCCGTTCAGCGCCGTGTAGAGTGCGCCCAGCGTGGCCCGGTCATGCGCGCGATCCTGATCGGTGTTGCGGGCGTCCTGAAGGGTGAAGGCATCGGCGTAATACTCGATGGCTTCCTTGCCGCGGCCCAGTTTTTCCAGCCAGAGGCCCGCGGTGCGTGCGCCTTCGCTGGTGGGAAATGTTTGCCAGGACTGCAGGGCGCGCCGCACGGCTTCTTCGGCGTTGCCCAGACCGCCCGTGGCGTCGGCTTCAAGAGCGAGGGCGCGCGCGGCAATGCGGTTCAGTTCCTCGGTGTAGGCGGCGAGGGTGAATGCGCCGGGAGCGCCTTTGGCGAGCCAGTCGGCCGCGGCCTTGCGGTAGCGTTTCGCGTAATCCACCGCGCGTCTCAGGCGGGCCTGATTGAGCGAGCCGGTGCCGGTTTCGACCAGCGCGGCGGTGAGCTTGTCGAGCACCTTCATGTCGTCGCCGCCGCCGGCCGCCAGCGCCTTTTCGCCGTAGAGGATGATGCGCTCCTTGTCGTTCATCTCCATGGCCAGCGCCAGCAGGCTGCGTTCAATGGTGGCGCGCTGGGTGGAATCGGGATACTTCTGAATGTGGCGCTCGAAGGCCTTCACGCGGTCGATCATGCTCTGGCCGGCGTCGCCGAGCGACTGGCTGAGTTCGTTATTTTCCTGGATCAGACGGGCCTGTGAGGCGGGGTCGGAAGCGGGCGACTGGCCGAAGCAGGCCAGCGCGAGGGTCATCAGAATTGCTGTCCGAAGCCGGATCATTTATTCCCCCGGATACTTTCCGACAGCGCCGCCGCACGCTCGCGCGCGATGTGGAGAAAGCTTTCGGTCTTCGCGACGCGGTCGAGGAAAGGCAGGAACTGTTCCTCGGCGACGAGGCGCTTTTCCGCGCGCGACGATTCGATGCGCAGGATGGCGTCCTGCACGCCGAGTTTGTCGAAGCGCACGGCGCGCTCGATGGCGATGCGCTCGAGTTCGGTTTCCACGATGCGTTCGAACCAGTCCTGCAGGGCCCTGGCATCCGGGTCTTCCGAGTAATTGAACTTTACTTCGCGAGGGGGGCCGTCGCCTTCATAGCGATAGGTTTTCATCCCCATTTTCGCCACCTTGAGGTTCGATTCGAGGGGGCGGCCGAAGCGGTCGAGCTTCTCGGCTCCGGCGAAGATCTGCTGGGTGTCCGCCGCCGAAAGATGGAAGGGCAGGGGATTGTCGTCGTTCGGATCTTCCTTGTAAAGGCCGTCGCCGGACTTCTCAATGGTGACTTCCACGTACGCCGGGACGCTGCCAGGAAACGATTTCGAGTAGACGATGCGCGGGGCGGTCTGGGCGAAGGCCGCGGCCGCTGCGACGAGATGGATCAGCAGAAGTGTTCTCACGCACGCACCTTTTGTGGCGTCTGCGTCACGGCCCGGAACGCGGCGTTGGTCGCGTGGCAGATGGCGATCGCCAAAGCGTCGCAGGCATCTTCGGATTTTACCGGCTCGCTGAGGCGGAGCAGGGAAGCGACCATCTCCTGCACCTGCGATTTTTCGGCGCGGCCGTAGCCGACAACGCTCATCTTCACTTCGAGCGGCGAGTATTCGGCGAATTCGACGGAGGCTTCGGCGATCGCCAGCAACGCCACGCCGCGCACGTGCGACAGCTTCAGCGCGCTTTTGGCGTTGACGGCGAAAAACACCTCTTCCACCGCGGCCGAATCGGGCGTCCAGGCGGCAATGAGAGCGCGCAGTTCGGTGGCAATGTTGAGCAGCCGCAGTTCGAGCGGGAGTCTGGACGAGCTGCGGATGCAGCCCGCCGCGACCATGCGGTGGGCGCGACCGTCGCTTTCGATCACGCCGTAGCCGGTGCGTTCGGTGCCGCAGTCGATGCCGAGTACCCGCATGTTCGGGTTGCCGCCTTTGTGTCGAAGCCGACCTCGAAACTAATCGAGATCCGCGTTTTCGTCGACGTCGAAGTTCGAGTAAACGTTCTGCACGTCGTCGTGGTCTTCGAGCGCGTCGTGGAGCTTCATCATGCCCTGCGCGGTCTTGCCTTCGAGGGTCATGAGATTTTTCGGCACCATGGAGACTTCCGCCGAAACGGTTTCGATCTTCGCCTTGGCCAGGGCTTCCACCACGGCTTCGTGCGAGCCGACATCGGAGAGAATCTCCCATGTTTCGCCGTTGTCTTTCAGGTCGTCGGCGCCGGCTTCGAGCACCAGATCCATGAGCTGATCTTCGGTGGCCTTTTCCTTTTCGATGGTGACCACGCTCTTGCGCTCGAACATCCAGGCGACGCTGCCCTGTTCGCCGAGGTTGCCGCCGTTCTTGGAGAACATGTGGCGGATTTCGCTCACGGTGCGGTTGCGGTTATCGGTTGCAACCATAACCAGCACGGCCGCGCCGCCGGGCCCGTAGCCTTCGAACATGACTTCGTCGATCTGGCCGCCTTCGAGTTCACCGGTGCCGCGCAGAATCGCTTTCTTGATGTTGTCCGACGGCATGGAAACGGCCTTGGCCGCCGCAATCGCCGTGCGCAGACGGGGGTTGCCGTCCGGGTCGCCACCGCCGCCGCGAGCCGCGATCTGGATTTCCTTAATCAGCCGCGTGAACGACTTACCGCGTTTGGCATCGAGGGCGGCCTTTTTGTGTTTAATCGTCGCCCACTTTGAATGACCTGACATGTTTGAGAAAACTCCGGAAGTGTGAGCCGGGGCGCAGTGACGCAGCCCGGGCATCGGTTTTTATTGCAAACAGTCAGGATATCAGATCGGGCCGGTACCGCCACGGGACCTGGAGCTTTTGGCGCGGGAGCTGGCGGTGCCCTGGCTTTTGTCTTCGGTGTTCGTCGCGCCGGTCGCAGCCAGGACACCGGTCCGGAACGCACCTATAATCGGATGAGTCGCCTGGCCGAACCGGACGACGTTACAGCATCACGATATTGCGCCGTGCCGAATTCCGCCAAACTCGCTCCCCTCGCGGCGCTGCTCCAGTCCGGCAGCGCACCGGACAGTCTGCTCTCCGCTCTGCTGGACGCGATTCCCGAGCCGATCGTTATCTACGATCGACAAGCGCAGTTCGTATTCGCCAACACCGCCGGGCAACAATATTTCGAACCGTTCGGGATTACGCCGGAGGGCTGCATTGCGAGCTCCCACGCGAGCGGCCGATTTTTCGAGATGCCTTCCGGGCGTCCGCTCACGGTGGATGATCTTCCGCTGGCCAGAGCCTTTCGCGGCGAGCCGGAGCCGCGTGTCGAATTTCTCGTTACCGGGGTGGACGGGCAACCGCCGTTCTGGCTGGATTGCTCCGCGCGACCGCTCATCACCCCGACCGGCGAATGGGTGGGCGTCATTCTGACCATCCGCAACATCACCAGCGTGAAGGAAAAAGACGCCGAAGTGGCAGCCCAGCGGCTGCTGCTCGATCATGTTTTCGACCGGAGCCTGGCGGGCGTGGTCCACTCCACGTTCGAGGGCGACATCATCGACTGCAATGACGCCTTCGCGAACATGCTGGGCTATGCGACGAAGGACGAACTGCTCGGGCTCAATGTCGCGGCGCTGCACTTTTTTGCGGAAACGCGCGTCGAAATGCTGCGCCAGCTGGAATCCCGCGCGCAGCTCAGTGAGTATGAAATCTGTTACCGGCACAAGGACGGGTCGCCGCGCTGGGGGCTGATTAACGTTTCCGTTTTCCGGCCGCTGGGGGCCGAGAGCAGGAACGTGATTTCCACCGTCGTCGATATCACGGCGCGCAGGCTTTCGGAGGAGTCGGTGCGGCAGAGCGAGCGCCGCTTTGCCGCTTTCATGCGCCACCTGCCGGGCGTTGCGTTCACCAAAGACCTGGACGGCCGCTACGTTTATTACAACGAAGCCGCGTGGCCGCTGTTCGGGAAGCCGCCGGAGGCTCTGATTGGCCGCAGAGATGAAGAGATCTGGCCGGCCGAAGATGCGGCGCTGTATCGCAGCCATGACGAGCAGGTGATTGCCACGGGCCGGCCGGTGGAAGTCCTCGAACCCGGCTTGCATGCCGATGGCCGGCATTTCTGGCTGATGTACAAGTTTCCCATTGTGGAGAACGGCAGGGTGGTGCTGATCGGCGGCATCGGCATCGATGTTACGGAGCGGCAGCGGCTTGAGGAACAACTGGCGCAGACCAGCCGGATGGAGGCGCTGGGCCGTCTCGCCGGCGGCGTGGCGCACGACTTCAATAATCTGCTGACCATCATTTCCGGCTACGGCCAGCTGCTGATCGAGGGGCTGGCTCCCTCCGCTGGCGCCACGATGCCGGTGAGCCGGCTGACCAGCTATGCCGATGAGGTGCTGAATTCGGCGCGGCGCGCGGCGTGGCTCACGAGCCAGTTGCTGGCCTTCAGCCGCCGCCAGAACGTGGAGCCGGATGCGTTCGACCTGCGCGGGCTGGTCCTGCGCCTCGAACAGTTGCTCGGCCGCATGCTGGGCGAGGACATCGAGCTGACGGTGCATTGCGATCCCGAGCCCTGCCCGGTTCGCGCCGACGTGCATCAGATGGAGCAGGCCCTGATCAACCTCGCGGTCAACGCGCGCGATGCTTTGCCTCTTGGGGGAACGCTCGGGATTGAGTGCCGCCGCGTGGAATCGCCGCCGGGCGTGCTGCTGGAAGTGCGCGACGACGGCATTGGGATGGATGAAACCACCCGCGAGCATCTGTTCGAGCCGTTCTTCACCTCCAAGCCCGCCGGCAAGGGCACGGGGCTCGGACTGTCGACTGTCTACGGTGTGATTTCGCAGGCCGCCGGCACGATCGATGTGGAAAGCGCTCCGGGCGAGGGCACCATCTTCCGGATCCGGTTGCCGCTGGTGGAGAACTTTCATCCGAGGGAATCGGTTTCGGCGGAAGCGCCCGCGCCCGGTTCGGAACTGGTCCTTGTGGTGGAGGACGAACCCAGCCTGCGCGCCCTGATCGCCACGATTCTTGGGGACATCGGCTATCGCGTGGAGGTGGCCGAGTCCGGCGCGGAGGCGCTCGAGATTGTGGCGCGGCTCGAACGTCCCGTGGACGTTGTTCTCACGGACGTCATCATGCCGCGAATGAGCGGCGCGCAACTGGTGGTGGAGCTGCGCAAAGCCGACCCGGGGCTGCGCGTGCTGTTCATGTCGGGCTACACCGACGACATGCTGGCCGGCTACGGCATTCTGAAGGGACAGACGCGGCTGATCCAGAAGCCGTTTACGGCCGATTCGCTGGCGCGCGCGCTGCGTTCGGTCCTCGATGCGCCCGCCGGTTCGCCGGCAACGGCCGCGTAACGCTCACCGCGTAAAATAGCCAGATGGCACTCCGTCCGCTTCTGACCGACGAAACCATCGAGGCGCGCATTCGCGAAATGGGCGCTCAGATTGACGCTGATTATCCGACCGCCACGCCGCTCTGGCTCATCTGCATCCTGAAAGGCGCCTGTTATTTTATGGCGGACCTTTCGCGCGCGATCCGCCGCGAAGTCTTCATCGACTTCATGGGGATCTCCAGCTACGGCAAGGAAAAGACCACGTCGGGCGAAGTGAAAATCACCAAGGATATCGATATCTCGCTCGAAGGCGTCGACGTGCTGATCATTGAGGACATCATCGACAGCGGCGTGACTTTGTCGTATCTGGTCCGGCTCCTGCAGCAGCGCAAGCCGCGGTCGGTGCGGATCGCGACGCTGCTGGATAAGCCGGAGCGCCGGCTGCGTCCGGTGGATGTGGCGTATGTGGGATTCAGAATCCCGGATGAATTCGTGGTCGGCTACGGGCTCGACCATGCCGAGCAGTATCGCAATCTGCGCGATCTGTGCGTGCTGGAAGAGTAGGGCCGCGCGGCGCGCAGACCGGCCGCGGGTTACCTTCCCGACGAGCCGAAGCCGCCGTGGCCGCGCACGGAGTCGCCGAGTTCGCCTTCATCCCATTCGACGGCTTCATAGCGCGCGATGACCATCTGCGCGATGCGGTCGCCCACGGCAATTTCAAACGCCGCGCTCCCGAAGTTGTGCAGGATGACTTTGACTTCGCCGCGATAGCCGGGGTCGATGGTCGCCGGCGCGTTCGGCAGCGTAATTCCGTGCTTCAGCGCGAGGCCGCTGCGAGGGCGGATCTGCGCCTCGAAGCCGGGCGGGATCTCAAGCGCAAGGCCGGTGGCGACGAGGCGCGTCTCTCCGGCGGCGAGCACAACGGCTTCCACGCTGTGAAGGTCCATGCCGGCGTCTTCGTCCGGACCGTGCGCGTAGCGCGGTAAAACGGCGTACTCATGAAGTTTGCGAATCCGGACTCGTGTGGCCATGGTTTGGGGGAACGGAGCTAACCCGATATGATATCCGTTTGACCAAACGAGTCATCACCGTCGCCCCGCTGCCGCCCGAAAAAAGTGCGTACGCGCTTGCCCGCTACTCGCGCTCGGCCGATTCCATCCGTCAGTCGATCGACTGGGTCCGCACGCACAATTCGCAGTCGTTCCTCGAAAGCTACTACTTTCAGTACGGCCATCAGTCGATCGCCGATCTGGGCCATACGGTGCTGTGCTTTGAAGGCATCAGCGAGCTGGCCGCGACGGAGATTGAAGATGAAACGCTGTGGGACGGGCAGGCCAAGTCGTCCCGCTACCAGGACTTCTCCAAAAGCGGCTTCATCACGCCTCCGGAGCTGAGCGAGGCCGATGCGGCGGCTTATCAGGCGGCCGGAAGTGCGCTGCTTGCGGCGTATCAGGACATTCACGGGCGCGTGAACGAGCATCTGCAGACGGCGTTGCCGCGGCCGGAATCGATGAAGCCGGACGCGTACGCGCGCAACATTGCGGCGCGCGCCTTCGACGTTGCCCGGTACCTGCTTTTCTGGGGCGTGCCGACCAACGTGGGGCAGATGACGTCGATCCGCACGCTGGAGAAGCAAATCCGCCGCCTGCGCGTTTCCGAGTACGCCGAGCTGCGGAGCCTCGCCGAGGAGATCGCCGGCGCCTGCGCCGCGCCGCCCGATTGCATCTGGACCGATGCCGACGCCGAGCCGCTGGCGCCGACGCTGGCGCGCCATGCCGAGCCGGACGAGTATCTGCGGCAGTCGAATGCCGATGTGGCGCAGTGGGCGGCGCAGAATCTGAAAATAGCGGCCGCCGATGCGCCGCGCGTCGATCTGGTGAAGCCGGCCGAGGTGCTGGCGGAGATTGCGGCGACGCTGCTCTATCCGGTGTCGACGCACTCTTTCCGTTCGATCTACGAAACGGTGCGTGGATGGTCGCGCGCGCGCCAGGCCGAAGTCCTGGACGTGGCCGTGCAGTCACGCGGCCAGCGCGATGACCTGTTGCGGGCCTTCCGCGGCGGCCAGTACTGCTTCGACATGCTGATCGACGTCGGCGCCTACCGCGACTTCCACCGGCATCGCCGCTGCCACCAGTACCGCCAGGCGTACGACGGCACGCACGGCTACGATACGCCGGATCTGCTGGCCGCCGCCGGCGCTGTAGTTCCCTACACCGATGCCATGGAGTCCGCGCTCGCCGCGCTGCGCACACTGCCCGACCCGGCGCGCCAGTATCTGCTGCCGTTCGGCGCGCGCTCGCGTTTCCTCTTTAAGATGGATTTCGCCGAGGCCGAGTACATTGCGCGCGTGCGCAGCGGCGTGAAGGGCCACTTCAGCTATCGCCAGGTGGCGTGGGAAATGAAGCAGCGCGTGGAGGAGATCGACCCCGAACTGGGCCGCCTCATGCAGGCCACGCCGCCGTGGATCGAAGACCCGCTCAAGCGTTAATCAATAGAACAGATACTTGCGCCACTGCTCGTCGCCCTTGCCGAGCAGACGCATCAGATGGCGGCTGGTATGCAGGCTGAACGGCCGCGGCTGGCGCGCCAGCTTGAAGCCCGCTTCCTCCGGCGTGCGGCTGCCCTTCCTGTTGTTGCACTGATGGCAGCAGGCCACCAGGTTCTCCCACGCCGATTCGCCGGCGCGCGAGCGCGGAATCACGTGGTCGAGCGTCAGCTCCCCGGCCGGCAGCACTTTGGCGCAGTACTGGCAGGTGTAACGGTCGCGCATCAAAATGTTTTTCCGCGACAGGGCGCGCGTCTGGTGCGGGATTCTGCGGTACTCGAGCAGTCGAATGACGGAGGGAACGCGCATGGTTCGGCGCGTGGAATGGATGGCGCTTGCCGACACTTCTTCGGCTGAGGCGATGCCTTTCAGCACCAGCACCAGCGCTCTCCGCGCGGCACAAATGTTAATGGGTTCGTAGCTTGCGTTGAGGACAAGCACGGGTTTCTGCAGTCGGCTCCAGGTCGGCATGTGGTTCGTTATTCTCTCCATCGTCGATCTACTCTGGCCAATGTCAGAAGGGAAACGGATTTTGCGCCCCCTCGTTTCAGCGCCGCCGCGCACGCGCGTGCCGTAGCGCCGGTCGTCATCACGTCGTCAATTAACAGAATGGTTTTGTCGTTGAGATCCAGTCCGGAGCGGACGGCGAAGGCGCCGCTCACATTTTTTTTGCGTCCCGCGCTGGCGAGGCCCGCCTGCACCGCGGTCGCCCGCTTCCGCCGCAGAGCCCTCACCATCGGCATGGCGCGGCGTTTCGCCACGTGTGCGGCGAGCAGTTCCGCCTGATTGAAGCCGCGCTGCCAGCGGCGCTTCCAGTGCAGCGGGACGGGCACAACGGCGTCGTAGCGGTCTTCGATGGGCAGCACGCGGTCCATGAGGCGGCCGAGCGGTTCGGCCAGCGGCTTCATGCCGGAATATTTGAAAAGGTGAATGAGGCCGCGCAGATTGCCTTCATAGCCGCCGAAGCAGATGGCGCGATCGAAGCCGCGCAGGCCGCCGCGGCACGCCGCGCAGACGCTGTGTTCATCCAGCGGATAGTCGTTCATGAACGGCGTGTTGCAAACCGCGCAACTGAACTCGGCCTGCAGCGGGGCCGGCGACACCATGCACTCCGCGCACACGGGAACTCGCGTCCAGCCGTTCAGCGGGCGTTTGCACAGACGGCAATCGTCAGGGAAAAACAGCGAAAAAAGACCGTGGGGGATCCCGCGGATTACGTCGAAGGCGCCGGTTCTCGTTAGCAGGCTACTCGAGAAGGCGCACCTCCCTGTATTGGTTGGGCCTGTACTGGTCGGGCCTGTATTGGTTGGGCCTGTACTGGCCGTATTCGGTGTGAAACCGCGGCGCGGGCGACCGTCGCGTGGCGCCATGACAGGCGCAGGGCTTCCGGTGCAGGCATCTCACAGCCCGCGGCCAGGATTCTCCGGTAGTGCGTGTACTGTCCGGAACGAAGCGCCATAGCGGCTCTCTGTCTTATGCACTCAAGTGTAGGAAGACGGCGCCGGTCTTGTCAAATGCGTCGAGTTGGCCGAGTGCGGGCGGGCCGGGTCGTTTTGGCCGCGCCGCGCATCTGAATGAATGAGCATCTAACCTGAATGAGCATCTAACCTGAAGGAGAGGCGAAGCTGACAATGTCCACCCGGCAACCGGTTGTCTTTCTCGGACACGGCAATCCGATGAACACGATTTCGCGGAATCGGTTTACCGAGGCGTGGGCAGCGCTTGGCCGCTCACTGCCGCGCCCGAAGGCGATTCTGGCGGTCTCGGCCCACTGGTACACGCGCGGTTCGGCGGTCACGATCAACACCGCGCCCGAAACCATCCACGATTTCGGCGGCTTTCCGCAGGCCCTTTACGACGTCCAATATCCCGCGCCGGGCGACCCCGGGCTGGCGCGCCGCGTCCACGCGCTGCTCGCCCCGGTGGAGACCGATCTTTCCGAAGCGTGGGGGCTCGATCACGGCACCTGGTCCGTGCTGCGCCATGCGTATCCGGATGCCGAGGTGCCCGTCGTACAGCTCAGCATCGACGGCACGCGGCCGGCGGCCTATCATTACGAACTGGGCCGGCGGCTGGCGGCACTGCGCGAGGAAGGCGTGCTGATTCTCGGCTCCGGCAACATTGTGCACAACTTCCGCGCCTACGTTCCGGGGCAGGATGTGGGCCCTTATCCATGGGCAGCGGCATTCGACGAACGGGTGCGCGAGTCGGTTCAGTCCGGCGATCATGCGCCGCTGATCGGCTATGAAAAGCTCGGCCGCGATGCCGCGCTCGCCGTGCCGACGCCGGATCACTACCTGCCGCTGCTCTATGTGCTGGGCGCCGGCCTGCCGGATGAGGCGGTCACATTCCCGGTCGACGGCTTCGAAGGCGGCTCCATGTCGATGCTGGCCGTGCAACTCGGCTGACGCGCGCGTGGCGGTCACTGCTACGCTGTTTGTTTCGGCCAAATTCTCATGAAATCGCGCGTTCTTTCCGGCGTCCAGCCGTCCGGCAATCTGCATATCGGCAACTACCTCGGGGCGCTCTCGAACTGGGTCAAAATCCAGTACGACTACGAGAGCATCTTCTGCATCGTGGATCTCCACGCCATCACGGTGTATCAGAATCCGGACGAACTGCGCGCCAAAATCCGCGAACTGGCGGCGCTGTTTCTCGCCTGCGGCATCGACCCGAAGCATTCGAAGATCGTGGTGCAGTCCACCGTGCCGGCGCATTCCGAGCTTGCCTGGCTGCTGACCTGCGTTACGCCGATGGGCTGGCTGGAGCGGATGACGCAGTTCAAGGCGAAGTCGGCCGCGCAGGAATCGGTCGGCGACGGCCTTTTCCAGTACCCGGTTCTGATGGCTGCCGATATTCTGCTCTACCAGGCGGGCATCGTGCCGGTCGGGGAAGATCAGATGCAGCATCTGGAGCTGGCGCGCGACATTGCGCAGCGCTTCAATTCGCTGTACGGCGATACCTTCGTGATGCCGGCGACGAAGCTGCCCGCCGTGGGCGCGCGCGTGATGGGCTTTGACGATCCGACGGCGAAGATGAGCAAGTCGGCGGCCGGTTCCGGCCACGCGGTGGCGCTGCTCGATCCGCCGGATCGCATCCGCAAGACCATCATGCGGGCCACCACCGACTCCAATCCGGCGGTCGATTTCGAAACGATGGGCCCGGGCGTGCAGAATCTGCTGACGGTGTACCAGGCGTTCGCGGAATGGTCGAACGACCAGATGCAGGCGCACTTCGCCGGCATGCGTTATGGCGACCTGAAGAAGCAGGTGGCCGAAATGGTGGTGTCGAAGCTGGAACCGATCCAGCAGCGGTATCAGGAGATCGTTGCCGAGCCGGGCTATCTGGACGGCATTATCCGCCAGGGCGCCGAGGCCGTCACTCCCATCGCAAACTCCACCGTTGAACTGGTGAAGCTGCGGATGGGAATCTATACTGCTGCGTAACGCCGCTTAGTGGTGGCGCAGTTCGGATTCGATGTCGATGAGCGTCTCGGGCCGCCGCTCGGCGCTTTCGAGGTCGCGTTCCAGCCTGCGCAGCGCCACGCCGACCACATCGCGATGATGGATGCGTGAGCCGAATTCGCCTTCGCTCAGTCCGAGCCAGAGCTGGTGCAGACGGTCCACATCTTCCGGCCAGAGGCGCGGCGGATGCGGGCCGAGGTTGGCGAAGAACGACGGCCGCCCCGGAGCCAGCACTTCGAGCGAGAACGGATGCCGCGGTTCCGGGAGCCGCTCCCATGCCAGACCGATGCGCCGCGCCAGTTCGTCGGACGCCATGCGCTGCGAAACGCCGGTCACCACGCGCGAGGCCTTCATCCTGGCCGCGGTCTGCACAATCGCCTCGAACGGGTCGGTACTGGGAACGCAAAGCAGTTCGACCGTTTTGCCTTCCTTCTCCGCCATTTCCACCACGCGTGAGAACAACGACTGCTCGTAGCTGGTGAAGAGCTGGTTATCGCCGAGCTGATATTCGCCGGCGCCGGTCGAGACCTGGCGGACCGTCATCACCACCACGTCGTGACGCCGCATGTTGGTCTTATGCAGCACCGAACGGAGGTGTTCGAGGTTGCTGGAATCGCGCACGGCGACGAGAATCGCGCCCGGCCGGGCCTTGAGCGAGGAAGATTCCACCTCGGCCTGCATGTCGAGGTTGAACTCCTCCATGGGATGGCCGTGGACAATCGCGGCGTGCTTCTTCTTGCGGTTGATGTGTTCGGACACCGTGAAGATCACGAACAGAATCACCGTGAACATCACGCCGTAGATGGTCGCCACGCGTTTGGAGAAGAGGTTGGCGATTGCCACCAGGCCGAGGAACACCGTGGTGGCGCCGAGCCCGATGGGAATTTCCACGCCGCCCAGCGTGATGTTGCCGGGGAACTTGTATTCCTGATCCTTGCGGTGATAGCGGAGCACCAGCACGCCGAGCGCCTTGAGGAAGAAGCTCCACACCACGCCGAAAGCGTACGCTTCGCCCAGCAGGTAGACATCGCCGCCGCTCATGATGATGGTGATGATCTGCAGGATGGAGATGATGTGAATGATGCGGAATGTGGTGCCGTACTTCGCATGCGGCTTGCGGAACCAGTCGACGAGGACGCCGTCTTCCGCCACGCGGTTCATGACGCCGTTGGCGCCGATCATGGAAGTGTTGACCGCGCCGGCCAGAATCAGCACGCCGACCGCGACCACGAAGACATGGAAGCCGAGGCGCATGATCTCCGGCCCGGCAAGATGCATCGCCAGTCCGCCGAGCAGGTTGTCGACGTACTTGGGCCGGATGGCGTCCGGAATGATGAGGGCGGCGAAGACCGTGATCAGGCCGGTGCTCACGGCTGCGTAGATGCAGACGATGTTGCCGGTGATCATCAGGTTCTTCAGCTTCGGATAAGCGATTTCGCGATAGACCTGCGCCAGCGTTTCGAAGCCGGACATCGAAAGCAGCGAGTGGCCGAGCGCGATGATCACGGCAATCGGCCCGATCGCGGGCCAGAATGTGCCTTTGAACCAGCCGAGCGCGTCATCGGCAAAAACGATATTGGAGGGGATCGGAGCCGGCGGAATCTGCGCCGGACCGCCGCGCAGCAGGATCGTCAGCGGGCACCAGATCAGGAAGATGACCACCATGACGGTGGTGATCTGCATGATGCGCAGCGCCTTGCCGCTCGATTCATGCATGCCCTGGATATTCAGCCACCAGAAGTAGATGGTGACGATGACCGCGAAGCCCGCCGAGAACCAGTTCGGCGAAACATGAATCGGCGAGTGCATCGCCGCCGTGATTTCGTTGACGAGGCCGGCCAGGTACTGGCCCGCGCTGACCACGCTGATGGGGCCGGTCAGAATGTAGTCGAACAGCAGCGACGAAACGGAGATGCGCGCGATGAACGGGCCCATGGCGTCGCGCACCACGACGTAAACGCCGCCGCGCACAAACATGGACGAGCTTTCGAGGTACACCGAGCGCACCGCGAAGCTGAACAGCATGACGCCGAGCACGAACCACGGCGCGGAACGGCCCACGGCGTGTTCCGCAATGCCGCCCGCGTAAAAGGCGGAAGACGCCAGATCGCTGAGAACGATGGAGGCCGCGCGCCAGAAAGAGATAAACGCAAGCGCGACGGTGGTGGCGACGACGATTTTCGCGCCGGAAGCGGAGCGCGATGCGGTCGATTGGGTGCTCATTACCGCAGCCTCCTCGGGAAGTCCGGGGTGTGGCTCGGCGAAGGAAGACGAAGCTCTGCGTTCATTGACAACAAGGAGGCTCCTGATTCCTGCTGCCGCCGGATTCGGCGACTGCAGTTAATGGTCGCTTTGTCAGCGATAAGACCGGAGCGCTGTTGTCGGTGACGGGAATTGCGCCCCATCCGGACGTCAGGGTCCGGCGCCTTCGCGAAGGTGATGTATCGCAATGGTTACCTGCGATACTAGCACGCGAGGCCCGGCCTGACGCCCGATGGCGCCGGGGAATTGGCTATAGGCGCCGGGGAATTGGCTATAGAAGAGACGCAGCCGGCGGCTGGCCCTCCTCCTTACCCGGCGGTTTCGACGGCGGCCTTTCCGGACGACCCGTGCTCGTGGATGACGCTCAGGACTTCCGGAAGCAGCCTGTCGTCGACGGCCGAGTCGATGTCGCGCTGCAACCGGCGGAGCGCGATGCTGACGACGTCGCGATGGCGGAGTTCGTCCCCGGCGCCTTTGTCAATCAGCGTGAGCCAGAGACGGTGAGTGAGATCCACATCCTCGGGCCACAAGCGCGGCGGGTGCGGACCGAGGTTGAAGTACGTCGACTGGGCGCCATCCGGCAGAACGATTTCGAGCGACAGCGAGGGGCGCGGCGCCGGCAGCTTTTCCCACACATTGCCAACGGCGCGGCCCTGCTCGGCCGGCGTCAGCGATCCGGAAAGCGCGGTCACAATGCGCGAGGCATTCAGCATGGCAGCCGTCTGGACGATGGCCGTCCACGGATCGCCGCCGGGCACGGTGAGCAGCTCCACGTGCTTGCCCGCCTTTTCCGCCAGTGCCACGACGCGGGAAAAGAGCAGCACTTCAGACCGGGCGAATACCTGATCGGTATCGAGGCCATGCTCGCCGGACTCGGCCTGGCCAACCAGGCGAACCGTCAGAACCACGATGTCCTGACGCCGCGTATCCGTCTTGGCCAGCACTCGTTCCAGATGCGCAAGGTGGTGCGGATTGCGCGCCGCCACCACGATGCAGCCCGGCCGCAGATTCATCTGCGCGGGCGACAGTTCGTCGCTGGCATGCAGGCGGAATTCTTCTTCTTCCTGGCCCGCGTGCGAGACCGCCTTATTGTGACGCTTGTTATAGCGCTCCGACAGCTCGAAAACGAGGAAAAACGCGATTGTGAAGGATACGCCGGAAATGGTGGCGACTTTCTTCGTCAGGACGTTGACGATGGCCAGGGCGAACAACGCCAGCGTGATCAGAAACAGCCCGACCGGAAGTTCCTTGCCGCCCAGCCGGAAATTGAGCGGCACCTTCCATTCCCGCCCCTCCGGCATCTTAAAGCGCAGCACCAGCACCGAGAGCGACTTCATCGCAAAGCTCCAGACCACGCCGAACGCGTAGGCTTCGCCCAGCATGCCCACGTCGCCCCGGCTCACCAGAATGGTCACAAGCTGCAGCACGGCGATCAGGTTGATGATGCGGCTGGTGGTGCCGAAGCGGTGGTGAGGTTTGCGGAACCACGGCGTGAGTACGCCGTCCTCAGCCACGCGGTTCATCACGCCGTTGGAACCGATCAGCGCCGTGTTCACCGCTCCCGCCAGAATCAGCACGCCGACGAGCACCACAAACGCGTGGAAAGCGAGCCGCGCGCCGACGGGGCCGGCGAGAAACATAGACAATCCGCCGATCAGGTTGTCCAGATACTTCTGCCGCTCCACGTCGGGTATCAGCATCACCGCGAAGAAGGACACCAGAGACGTGAAGACCATGCTGTAGATGAAGATCACGAAACCGGCGCGTTCCAGATTTTTCAGCTTCGGCGAGGCGATTTCCCGGTTCACCTGGGCGAGGCTTTCTTCGCCGCTCATGGCCAGCAGCGAGTGGCCCAGCCCCACCAGAATGGCCACCGCGGGAATCGCGTGCCAGCCCGTTCCCTTCAGCCAGCCGAGCGCGTCGGGGCCGAACTGGATGTTGCTCATGGAAGGGAAGGGCACCGGCTGGTAACCCTTGCTGAGAATCGTGACGAGGCACCAGATGATCAGCATCACCACCATCACCGTAGTGACCTGCATGATCCGCAGCGCCTTTTCGCTCGATTCGTGGATGCCGATAATGTTCTTGCGCCAGAAGTAGAACGTGACCAGCGCGGCAAAGCCCGCCGCGAAATGTTCGGGCTGGACGGGCGCCCACGCGAGATGGAAATACTGGATGGATTCGTTGATCAGCCCCGCCAGATAAAGGCCCGCGCTGACGCCGCTGATGGGCCCGGTCAGCACATAATCGAACATCAGCGCCGAAACGGAGAACTTGGCCAGTTGCGCGCCCATCGCTTCGTGAACCACGCGGTAGACGCCTCCGCGCACGAACATGCTGCAACTTTCGATGTAAATCGCGCGCACGGCATACGAAAACAGCATGATGCCGAGAATGAACCAGGGCGCCGACTTTCCGATGGCGGTCTCGGCAATTCCGCCAACGTAATAGGCGGAAGAGGCAAGATCGCTCAGGACAATGGCGGCGGCGCGCCAAAAGGAAATAAACGACAGCATGACTGTCGTAGCGACAACGACCTTGGTGGCCGTCGAGCCCGCAGGCTTTGAGACGTTCACAAAAACTCCATTTCAACTCCCAGGGAGGGAGGGTTGCTCTCAAATTTGGTCTACGGGGTTAGCTGACGGGCTAGAGCTTGAAAGTACTCCGTCCGGCCTTACCGGACTTCGCCCCTGGAACCTGGGTTCCCCGTTTCGGACGCGCAGAGTGTCGCGCCGAACTCGACTTTCGGATCGTAACACAACTGTCGGTTGAGATCAAAATCATGCCGCCGCCGTACCCACCCGCGGCCGCTGCCATCCGCAGCCGTTACGATAAGAGCGTGACAGCCGAAGCATTCGCGCACCGCATTGTGGCCTTGCTGCGCGCCGCCGGCCACGAGGCTTACTTCGTCGGCGGCTGCGTGCGCGATCTGCTGCTGGGCCGCGCCGCGAAAGACTTCGACGTCGCCACTTCCGCCCGCCCGGAGCAACTCCTGCAACTCTTCCCGTCGGCCGACCGCGTGGGCGCCCACTTCGGCGTCGTGCTCGTGCATGACGGCGACGCGCACGTGGAAGTGGCAACCTTCCGCAGCGACCTCGAATATGCCGACGGCCGCCACCCCGTGGGCGTTCGCTTCGAGAGCGATCCGCGGCAGGACGCGCTGCGCCGCGATTTCACCATCAACGCTTTGTTCCTCGATCCGGCCACCGGCGAGGTGAAGGACTGGGTCGGCGGGCGGGCCGACCTCGAAGCCGGCATCATCCGCGCCATCGGCGATCCGGTGCAGCGGTTTCGCGAGGACCATCTGCGACTGCTGCGCGCGGTGCGGTTCGCGGCGCGCCTCGCCTTCCGCATCGAGCCGGTGACGATGGCCGCGATGCGGAACGAGGCCCGGTCGATCGCCGGCGTCTCGGCCGAGCGCGTGCGCGACGAAATCGCGCGCATTCTGACCGAAGGCGGCGCGCGCCGGGGCTTTGAACTGCTCCACGAATCCGGCCTGCTGCAGGAAGTCCTGCCGGAAGTGGAAGCGATGAAAGGCGTCGCGCAGCCGCCCGAGTATCATCCGGAAGGCGACGTCTGGATCCACACTCTGCTCATGCTCGAAAAGCTGCGCGAACCATCTCTCGCACTCGCGCTCGGCGTGCTGCTGCACGACGTCGGCAAGCCGCCCACGTTCCGCGTTGCCGGCCGCATCCGCTTCGACGGGCATGTGGAAAAGGGCGTCGAGCTGGCGCAGCGGATTCTGGCGCGGCTGCGGGTTCCGCATGCGGTGGCCGGGCAGGCCGTTGCGCTGGTCGCCAATCACATGAAGTTCATGGACGTGGCACGCATGCGCGAGAGCACGCTGAAGCGCTTCCTGCGCCAACCTGAGTTCGAAGAGCACATGGAACTGCACCGCGTGGACTGTCTTTCGAGCCATGGCGACCTCCGCAGCTACGACTTTGTGCGCGCCAAACAGCGCGAACTGCCGCCGGAGGCGCTGAAGCCCGAGCCGCTCGTGACCGGGCGGGATCTGATCGCGGCCGGCTACCGGCCGGGCCCCGCATTCGGTGAACTGCTCCGTGAAGTGGAAGACGCGCAGCTCGAAGGACGCGTCGCAACCAGGGAGCAGGGCATGCAGCTCGTTCGCGAAAAAATGGCGGCTCTGCTCTGATCCGCGGCAGCCGATAATGGTTGTGCGCTTCAAACGCCTTCAATCATGGAATCCATTTCTCTCGCAGTCGCCGCCGTCCTCGGCGCGGTCATCGTCGCTCTTCTCGTCATCCTGATTAAGCGCCAGCCGGCGCAGGCGCCCGATAGCGATGCCGCCGCGCTTCGGTCTGAAATCGGTGAGTTGCAGCGGCGTCTTGCCGTCGAAGAACACAAATCCCTGCGCGCCGCCGAACTGGAAAAGACGCTGGCCGAGCGCGACCGCGCGATCGATGCGCTGCGCGAGGCCCGGCATCATGCGGAGCAGGACGCTGCCCGAATCTCGGCCACGCTCGCAGGCAGGACCGATGAATTTGCGCGGCTCGGCGAACGCCTCGCGGAAGAATCCAAAGCACGCGCCGCCGCGGAGGCGGAAGTCGGCCGGCTGCAGTCCCGCGTGGCCGCGCTCGAAGAGAAGCTGGAACAGGAAGGCAAGCAGTCCGGCGAAAAACTGCGTCTGCTGGAGCAGGCCCGTGAGCGGATGACGCAGGAGTTTAAGGTGCTCGCCGCCGAAGTGATGAAGTCGCACGGGGAAACCTTCAGCAAGCAGAATCACGATCAGCTGAACGTGATTCTCACGCCGCTGCGGGAAAAGCTCACCGAGTTTCAGACCGGCCTCGCCGCCGCCCACACCGAGAGCGCGAAGGAGCGCGCCGTGCTGGCCGAGCAGATCGGCAAACTTTCCGAGCAGAGCGCCCGCATGACCAGCGAGACCACCAACCTCACGCGCGCCCTGAAGGGTGAAACCAAAACCCAGGGCGCATGGGGCGAGATGATTCTGAACACCATCCTCGAACGCTCGGCGCTGCGCGAAGGCGTCGAATACGAGGTCCAGCAGAGCCACACCACCGAAGACGGCAAAAGCGTCATTACCGACGTCATTGTGAATCTGCCCGGCAACGACAATTTCATCAGCGACAAGTTCATCATCGATGCCAAGGTTTCGCTCGTGGCATTTAACGACTACGTCAATGCCACCGATGAAATTGAACGCGCCACCCATCTCAAAAGCCATCTCGACTCGGTCCGCCGGCACATCAAAACGCTCTCCGGCAAGGAATACCATTCCGCGGCCGGCAGCAAGCTGGATTATGTGGTGATGTTCATTCCGATCGAAGGCGCTCTCGCCGCCGTCCTGCAGGCGGATCCGAATCTCACGAGCGATGCCGTTCGCGCCAATGTCGCGATCGCCACCCCCACCACGCTGATGATCGCGCTGCGCACCGTGGCCAACATCTGGAAGCTGGAGCGGCGCAACAAAAGCGCCGAGGAGATTGCCGAGCGCGCCGGAAAAATCTACGACAAGTTCGTCAACTTTGCCGGCGACATGACGGATCTCGGCGGACGCCTGAATCAGGCCCGCCTCGCTTACGAAGGTGCGATGGGCAAGCTTTCCACCGGCCCGGGCAACCTCGTCCGCCAGGTCGAAATGTTGAAGGAACTCGGCGCCAAAACCGCCAAATCGCTGCCGCCGAAGCTGCTCGAACAGGATGATGCCGACCCCGTCCAGGTGCAAAAGGCCGCGGGCGCATAGCAGTGTTCGTCCACGCCGCGTCCGCCCCGTATGGCGCGCGCTCGCCTGTTAAATTCAACAATGCGTCTGCTCTGTGCGGACGGACACCAACACAAGAGGCAAAACGAACTTATGGCGACACCCGTTGACAGCGCAAATCTGATTCTGAAGCTCTATGAACTGCGCCGCGAAGAAACCATGCGAAAAGCCCGCGACTTCGTGCTTCGCTTCAACCCGAAGTCCGCTGACGATTACATGGCCACCATCATGGGGCCGAATGGCGCATACCTGCGTCAGGTGACTTCGTACTGGGACATGGCGGCGACCTTCGTCATCAAAGGCGCCATCGATATGGAACTGTTTAACGAAACCGCGGGCGAACACATTCTCGTCTTTGGCAAGATCGAGCCGTTCCTTGCCGACCTCCGCGAAAAGTGGGGCAACCCGAACATCATGGCGAATCTTGAAAAGGTCTGTCTGGCCGCGCCCGGCGGCATCGAGCATGTTCGCAAAGTCACGCAGCAGGTTCGCGCCATGATCGAAGCGAGCGAAGCGGCCGCGGCCGGCGCCAAGTAGTCAGTTCCGTCCGGATTCAGCCGATTCCACGAGCGACGGCGCGGGGCTTGCCGCCTTGCGCCGCACGTGGATCATCGTAAACAACGTCAGAAATCCCGCCACTAACCCCGCCGAAGCGCCCAGCCCCAGCATCGGCGGACTCATCAGCCGTCCCTGCGCCAGAAACAGCGACATCATCGCCAGATTGACGCTGATCGGAATGAACGCCGCAATCAGCGGCAACTTCGGCCGGTCCAGCGCGAAGAAGCAGCGCGAGATCAGATCCATCAGCGCCCACCCAACCAGGCTCGGCGCGAAGCCGAGAAACACGCCGGAGACCATCTCGGTCGAATCCGCCGTGAAGCTCCCGCGCTGGAACAGCAGCCGGATGAGCGGTTCGCGCAGCGTAATGCCGATGGCGCAGGATGCGATCGCGGCAACGGCCATCATCCCCACGCCGCGGTCGATCAGCCGGTAGGCGCGCCGGTCGTCGTTCATTCCTTTGAGCCGCGCGATCTCCGGCACCAGCGTCGACGCCACCGGATAAACCATATACGCGATGAAGACGTTCACGCAGCGAATGCAGTAATCGAAGGCCGCCGCCATCCCCGGCCCCGAATAAGTTGCGAAGCGGCGCGTCACCACCACGTTGCCCGCGATCAGGCCCGCATAAAGCAGAAACATGCCGGGCTTCAGCAGAACTTCGCCGAGCGATGCCCGTTCGCCGCCGCTTTGTGCGGACTCGCGGAACGCCCCGTGCAGATCGCGGCCGGCGCGCCACGTGAGAAACAACTGCGTGGCCGAGCCCGCCGTGTAACCGATGGCGAATCCGTTGATGCCGGCGATTTTTCCGAGCAGCAGCGCGCCGGCGATGGTCCCCAAATTCAGCGACGTTTGGTTCAGCCCCGGCACAATGAAGCGGCGCTCCGTATAGAGCAGGGCAGAGAAGATTCCCGCCGCTCCGGTAAACAGCGTGGAGGGCGCGAAGATGCGCAGCAGCAGCGTCGCCTGCGCGTGCTCGGCCGCTTCGAGGCCCGGTCCGAGCGCCGACACCAGCGGTCCGGCAAACAGCGCGATCGCGGCGCTCAACACTGCCAGAATCGTCACGAACACACCCTGCGCGCGGCGAAAAAACGCTCCCCGCGCCGCCCCTTCGCGCAGCATCAGCATGGGCACGAAGGCGAACAGCATGGTGTTCAGGATGACGGAATTGAGGGTGTCGAGAAAGCCGATGGAGACCGCGAGAGAGTCCGCCCGCGCGTGCGTCCCCAGCATGTAAGCCGTGACGCCGACGCGGAAGAAACCGGTGAAGTTGCCAAGAAGAATACAGGCTCCCACAACAGCCCCGCCGCGTACCAGACTGCTGCCGGCATACTTGCGGACAAGGTTGTTGAGGGAGCCTGTCAGACGTTCGATCCGTTCTGTCTTCAGCCGGCCGTTCTAGCTCTTCGCCGCTGCCAGCGCGGCGTCGTAGTTCGGATGGTCGGCGACTTCCTTCACGTACTCCACGTGCTTCAGCTTGTTATCCGGGCCCACCACGAAAATGGCGCGGCTCAGGATGCGCAGTTCCTTGATCAGCGTGCCCCATGCCGAACCGAAGGAAACGTCGCGGTGATCGGAAATCATCTTCACGTTATCGAGCGCGAACGAATTGCAGAAGCGCTTCTGCGCGAACGGCAGATCCACGCTCACGGTGTAGATCTCGATGCCGGTCTCCTTGGCCGCTTCGTTGAAGCGCTTGGTCTGCGCGTCGCACACCGGGGTGTCGAGCGACGGCACCACGCTGAAGATGCGCGTCTTGCTGCCGGTATCGGCCAGTTTGACGGCCTTCATGCCGCTGTCGATCGCGGTAAAGTCGGGGGCCTCGTCGCCCACTTTCAGCTCCGGTCCCACCAGGGTGAGCGGATTGCCTCTCATTGTCGTTGCGCCTGCGCGTTCCATAGGTAAAGCCTCCAAAAAAGTTTCGGGTTGAATGTTAGTTTAGCAATCGAGCCAGCGCCGCCTCATCGAAAACAGGGGCATGGCAGCGGAAGTTTTCGCAAATGTAGACGGCCTCGCCGTCGGCCGGAGCACGCATTTCGGCGATGGCCGGATTGTAGCGGGCCGTGGCCGCGTCCGCGCGCAGCAGAATGCGGTTCGGATCGAAATGGCGGCGCAACTGACCGAGCAGCGGCCCCTCCGTCCCGCCCGCCACCACCACCTCGCGCGGCGCGGCGAGATCGAACTCGCAGGCCGCCAGCATTTGCGGAAGTCCGTACGACGATGCCGCCAGCTTCGGCTGAAACGCCGCAATCAGCCGGCGGGCGCACGCGCTGAAATCCTCGCGCCCCGTAATGCGCGCGAGGCGCAGCAGCGTGAGAAGCGACAGCGAATTGCCGGAGGGTTCGGCGCCGTCGTAGTCGTCCCGCGACCGCATCAGCCGCGCCGCGTCCTCGTGCGCCGATGAATAAAAGCCGCCCCCGGGGTGCTCGAAAAGTTCGCGCTGCTTTTCGGTGATCGCAATCGCGGCGTCCAGATACTCGCTCCGGAACGTGGCTTCGTAGAGATCCAGCAGACCGTGCGCGAAAAAGGCGTAATCGTCGAGCATGCCTTCAATCGCCGCATCGCCGGCGCGGTAGCGTCGCAGCAGCACGCCGTCCGGGCGGCGCATCGTGCCGAGCAGAAAATCGGTGGCGCGCCGGGCGGCCCCGGTGTAGCGCGGTTCTCCGAGCGCCGCTCCGCCTTTCGCGAATGCGGAAATCATGAGCCCGTTCCATGCCGTCAGGATCTTGTCGTCCAGATGCGGACGCGGCCGCCGCGCGCGGGCCGCAAACAGGATCTCCCGCGCTGCTGCCAGCGCCGCCGCGACCTCCTGCTCCGGCCTGTTGAAGTAATGGGCAGTCTCCTCCGGCGTGTGCGAAGCGAACAGAATATTGCGACCCGTGAACTCCTGATGCGGATCGGCCTCCACGTTGCCGTCGCGCTCGATCCCGTAGCTGTAAGCGAACCACAGCGCCCGCTCGTCGCCCAGCAGTTGCACGACCTCCGCCCACCGCCAGATATAGAACGCGCCTTCGCTCTTTTCGTGCGGGTGCGCGGCATCGGCGGCGCTGTCGGCGTCCTCGGCCGAAAAGAACGCGCCCTCCGGCGCCGTCATGTCGCGCAGCACGTAGTCAAAAATGCCGCGAGCCGCCCGCGCCAGCGTCTGGTCGCCGGTGATCTGGAATGCTTCCACATACGAACCCGCCAGCTGCGCCTGATCGTACAGCATCTTCTCGAAGTGCGGCACAAACCAGGCCTCGTCCACCGAGTACCGGTGAAACCCGCCGCCCAGCTGATCGTGCATGCCGCCCTTCTCCATGGCGAGCAGCGTTTCCACCACCATGTCGAGCGCCTCGTCCTGCGCGGTCCGCTTCCAGTAACGCAAAAGAAAATTGAGGATGGAAGGCCGCGGAAACTTCGGCGCGCCGCCGAAGCCGCCCAGCGCCGAATCGTAAGATCGCCGCCACAGGTGGAAGGCCTGATCGCAGACGGCCGCGTCGATGCGGTCCGGTCCCGCCGCCCCCGCCTCCGCCTGGCCGCGCAGATGCTGCATCACGGACTCGCTCGATTCCACGATCTTCGCGCGGTCGTCCTTCCACACGCTCGCAATCCGTTCCAGAATCGCCGGGAAGCCGGCCTTGCCGTAACGGTTATCGGGCGGGAAGTACGTGCCGCCCACGAACGGCTTCAGCTCCGGCGTGAGCCAGACCGACATCGGCCATCCGCCGCTGCCCGTGCTGGCCTGCACGTAGGTCATGTAGATGTGGTCGATGTCCGGCCGCTCCTCGCGGTCCACCTTCACCGACACGAACCACCGGTTCAGCAGTTCAGCGGTGGCTTCGTTTTCGAACGACTCGCGCTCCATCACGTGGCACCAGTGGCACGTCGAGTAGCCGATCGAAAGAAAGATCGGCTTGTCCTCGGCGCGCGCCTTCGCGAAGGCCTCTTCGCCCCACGGGAACCAGTCCACCGGATTGTTGGCGTGCTGCTGGAGGTACGGACTCTTTTCGTGGATCAGGCGATTGGCGGGCATGGCAGGGGCGAATTCCATTGGATTCGCCGAGCCTGTCCGGCGATGCGTGAATCTTGAACGGCCGCGGCGAATCTTGCTGCGGCTTCAGATTATCGCCGCAACTCCACAATGTGGCTGCAGCGTTACAGAAGGCGGAAGTTGACTTCGATCTGTGCCCGCACCGCCACCGGCGCGCCGGCCTTCATGCCCGGCTTGAACTTCCACTTTTCCACGGCTTCCACGGCCTTCTCGTCGAGGCCCATCCCGAGGCTCTTGAGCACCTTGATCTCGCGCGCCTTGCCTTCGCTGTCCACAATGACGGAAAGCACCACGGTGCCGCTGTACTTCGCCTTGCGGGCCTCTTCGGAATACTCCGGGTCGACCTTGAAAATGATCGCCGGCTGGCTCACGCCGTTGCCGACTTTGAACACGCCGCCGCCGTAGCCGCCGCCCGATCCCGGCCCGACGCCGCCGCCGGTGCCCGATCCTACGCCGCCGCCCTTGCCGCTGCCCATGCCGCCGCCCGAACCGGGGCCGTTGGAAAGTCCCGCGAACTTGGAAAGCGGATCGCCCCAGTTATTCGCCGTGATGTTGGGCATCACCGTATCCGGCGGGGCAATGATGGAAGGATCGATGGTCAGCTTCGGCGCTTCGTTGCGCACGATCGATGGCGGCACGAACTGCTTGAGCGAAGGCTTGGGCAACTGACCTTTCGACACCGGCGCGATCTCGCGCGCCCCGCCGCCTCCGCCGCCCTTGGCCTTCTGCGGCACGAATGGCTTGATGTTCGGATCGATCAGATTCAGGTGCGCTTCAATCGCCTTCTGCACGGTCGGATTCGTCGCGCCAACGTACAGCAGGATGAGCACCACGGCCGTCACGAACGAAAACGACATCATCCACGACTTGCGGTCCGGGCTGTAAAGCCCCCAGATGCTCTTCACCGCCACCGGCTTTGAAGTCAGCACCAGCGGCGGCAGTTTTTCCGGCTTAAAGACGTCGTGAATGTTCTGGTAAAGCGAAACGAACCACGGGATCTCGGCCCGGTCGGCGGCGAACAGGCGATCCAGGTGGTCATTGGCATCGGTCTGCATTTTGACCGCACCGCTCGCGTCGTGCACGGAGGTGTCAGCCGGGTCATTATGCAGAACTTCGGGCATCAGGGTTCAATCCTTCGGGCCGTTCGGGCGGTATGCTGGCAAGCCGTTCGGGCGGTACTGCAATGAGTAGACGATCATATCATTGCTTTCGTTTCTGTTAACCGGGCTTTCGCTCTCTAAACCCGGCCTTTTCGGCTACCGCAATTGGAATCGGCGGAGCGATTCATCGCTCTTGCCTGGAGTTTAACATGCCGGTAGCGCGATCAACTTCCTGATTTGTAAACAATTGCGACGATTTCGCGCCGCCGCTCTCTTCCCGCCGCCGCGCCCGCCGGCTCCGCTGCGAAAATACGGTTTTGCGGATTTCGCCCGTCCGCCGCCCGGCCTCCTCCTCCGCGGCCCCACCCCCCGGCCGATGCGACCGGCGTCGCTATAATAAGCTCCAGTGTGCCTGTGCGGGCGGCACCTGCGTATTTCGTAAGCGTGTGTCCGCCGCCGCCAGTTCCCGGCGGACCGTGCGGTTCCGGCCTCGCCAAATTCGTTCCGGCCGCGCCAACTTTGTTCAAGGAAGAAATCATGCGTAAATTGACCATTCTGCTGACCGCCGTCGCCGCCCTCGCGCTTCCTCTCGCGGCCCAGACCTCGGCCAAATCTCCGGCCCCGTCCACCGCGAAGACCAAAGCGGCAGAGGCACCGGCGCCCGCCAGCACAGACAAGGCCAGCATCGATAAAGCCAGCATCGATAAGGCAAAGCTCGAAGCCTACGTCCGTCACCTCTTCGTCTGGCCGCCGCCCATCGAAATCGCCGTCGGCGACCCCACGCCTTCGCCTCTCGCCGGCTTCTCGGAAGTTCGCGTCCGCGGCTCGCAGGGCAACGCCAGCCAGGAAGAATCGTTCTACGTCTCGAAGGACGGCCAGACCATCATCCGCGGCAGCGTCTACAAAGCTTCCGACAATCCCTTCAAAAGCAACATCGACAAACTGAAGACCGAATACCAGCCCAACTTCGGCACCCCGGGCGCCTCCGTCGTCCTGGTCGAATTCAGCGACTTCGAATGCCCCTACTGCAAGGAAGAGGCCAAGGTCATTCGCGAAAACCTGACCCAGACGTATCCGAAGGATGTGCGCCTCTACTACATGGATTATCCGCTCGAATCGCTGCACCCCTGGGCGAAGGACGCCTCGCTCGCCGGGCGCTGCATCTTCCATCAGAACGCCAACGTCTTCTGGGATTATCACGACTGGATCTTCGCCCACCAGGAGGAAATCACGCCGGATAACCTCAAGGCGAAGGTCGTGGAATTTGCCACGCCCAAAGGCGTCGATGGCCCGCAGCTCACCAAATGCATCGAGACGCGCGCCACCGAAGACGAAATCAACAAGACGAAGGCCATGGGTCATGCCGTGGATGTCACCTCCACCCCCACCCTCTACGTCAACGGCCGCCCCATGGTGGGCGTGCTCGAATGGGGCGACCTGAAGCGCGTCATCGACTACGAAATCGAGTACCAGAAGACGGCGAAAAATGCCGGTGAAAACTGCGGCTGCGACGTGACCTTGCCGGCTCCCGGCGTGGCCTCGGCGGCGCCCAAACCGGGCCTGTCGAAAAAGTAATCCGCCGGCCAGTCCGGCGCGGGGGAACTCATGACCAGAAGACTGTTGTTATTCGGCACCGCCTGTGCCGCCGCCGGCCTCCTCGCCGCGGCCAGCGCCGACTTCACGCCGGATCGCTATCTGGATCACATCAAATTCCTCGCCTCGCCCGAACTGAAGGGCAGGGAAACCGGCTCGCCGGAACTGGAAAAGGCCGCCGAATACATCGCCCGCCAGTTTCGCGCCGACGGCCTCAAACCGGTGGACGGCAAGAGCTACCAGCAGCCCTTCTCCGTCACCACCAGCGCCAAACTCGGCAAGGCCAACAAGCTGGAAGTCACCGAAGGCGGCCAGCTGCAGGTCCTGCAGCCGGGCAGGGAATTCATCCCGTTTAACTTCTCTTCGCGCGGCAAGGCCTCGGGCGGCGTCGTCTTCGCCGGCTACGGCATCACCGCTCCCGAATACAATTACGACGATTACGCCGGGCTCGACGTCAAGGGCCGCTTCGTCCTCGTCCTCGCCCATGAGCCGCAGGAGAACGACGAAAAGAGCGTCTTCGAAGGCAAGGTCTACACCGACCACGCCCAGTACTACAGCAAGGCCGCCAACGCCCGTAAACACGGCGCCGCCGGCGTCATCGTCGTCGCCGACCGTCAGGCACACAAGCCGGATGCCGAGGAACTCGAACGCTTCGGCCACACCACCGGCCCCGCCGACGCCGGGATCCTGTTCCTGCAGGTCCGCGAAGACGTCGTGCTGCCCTGGTTCCGCGCCGCCGGGAAGGACCTGGCCGCCATCGAAGCCGATATCGATCGCGATCTCAAACCGCGCTCGTTCGCTTTCGCCGGTGTCAGCGTCAGCGTCAATCTCGACGTGGAACGCGCCGTCAAAACCGTCCACAACGTGCTCGCTTACCTGCCTGGCGAATCCGACGAGTACGTCGTCATCGGCGCTCACTACGATCACCTCGGCCTCGGCGAGCAGTTCTCCCTCGCCCCCTCGCTCGCCGGCACCGTTCATCCCGGCGCCGACGACAACGCTTCCGGCACCGCCGCCGTCCTCGAACTGGCCCGCCACTTCTCCGCCGAATACGCCGCAAAAAAGCCGTCGCGGGGCATCGTGTTTATGAGCTTCGCCGGCGAAGAACTCGGGCTGCTCGGCTCGGGCTACTATGCCAACCACCCCATCCTGCCGCTCGAAAAGGCCGTGGCCATGATCAACCTCGATATGGTGGGCCGCGTTCGCGACGGCAAACTGTTCGTCGGCGGCGTCGGCACCGGCAGCTCGCTGCGCCGGGATCTCGATGAGATCGCCCCGCATTACCCGCAGCTCCATCTCGACTACGCCGATCCCGGCGGCTACGGTTCGAGCGACCATACTTCGTTTACCTCGAAGCAGGTCCCCGTGCTCTTCTTCTTCTCCGGCCTGCACGGCGACTATCACAAGCCCAGCGACACGTGGGATAAGATCGACGCCCCCGCCGCCATGCAGGTCTTAGGCGTCGTAAGCGAAGTGGCCGACCGCCTCGACAGCGACCCCTCCCGCCCGCAGTTCGTCCGCATCGAGCCCAAACTCGATCCCCACTCCGGCGCCGAAGCCACCGGCGTCACCCGCAACGACGGCTACGGCCCCTACTTCGGCAGCATCCCCGACTTCGCCGAACCTCCCACCGGCGTCCGCTTCGCCGACATCACCCCCGGTTCTCCCGCCGCCCTCGCCGGCCTGAAGCAGGGCGATATCCTGGTCCGCTTCGGCGCCGAAACCATCCGCAACCTGTACGATTTCACTTACGCCCTGCGCGCCCGCAAGCCCGGCGACGAGGTGGAGGTCGACGTGCTGCGCGGCAATCAGACCGTTTCCGCTAAAGTGAAGTTGACGCAGCGAAAGTAGAAGCAGCGAAAATAAGCGCGGCCAAAACAGCCGCGGCGAAATAATAGAGGCTCGATGGTATACAGTTTTCTTCAGGATGCGCCGATGTATCCGCAGGAGCACAATTGTCTGGTCTGACTGCGCGTAATGCCGCTGCAGCGAATAACACAGGCGCGGTCACGCACCTGCCTCCGCTGATCCTCCATCCCTTCAGTGGCGGCGCCGGCCCGGAGGAACTGCTGGAAGGCTCAAGGGCGTCCCTTGCCCTGCAGGGGCTGATGGAATCGTCTGAGGATGAGCCGGTTCTGCAGCGGAAGATGCTCAACGGCCGTTTTCAGGAAGTTCGCATGCTGCTCTTCCTCGGGAAAGATATTTTCCGCTGGCTACAGCAGTGCACCGAGCAGGTTCGCGGGGAGATGGGTGCCGCCGATTCCGGTCAATTTGCCGGACAGGACAAAGCTTCCGGGTCCCGCACGCCAGACAGCAAAATCCCCGAGCCCAGATTAAATGAGCCCCGATTAAATGAGCCCCGATTAAATGAACAGAGCTTCGCCGCCATGCTGGTCGAAGACCCGCCCGCCGGCGTCAAAACCAAGCTCGAAGCCTGGGGCGTTACCGACCGCCGCGCCGTCTTCTCCCGCGCCATCGGCATCCACAGCATGTTCCAGGAGCCGCCCGCTCAGGCCTCGCTCTCGCCCATGTTCCTGCGCAACTACCACCGTTACGCCGATCACCTGTACATCTGCTTCCTGCACGCGCAGAGCTTCCAGCCGCTCGAAGCCAAACGCTTCCACTGGGAAATTTTCGCTTCGGAAGAATACGCCCGCCTGCTCTCGGAGCAGTGGGAAGAAAAAGTCTGACGCCTGCGCCGGTCCCCGGCCCAGCTCTCAGCCCGGCCCAGCTCTCAGCTAGGCCCTCAGCCCGGCCCGGCCCTCAGCCCAGTCCGGCTTCGCGCAGAAATTTCGCCGATTCCTCCGGCGGCGTCGGATTGATATAGAACCCCGTACCCCACTCGAAGCCCGCCACGCGCGTCAGGTGCGGAATGATCTCAATGTGCCAGTGGAACCACTGGTTCGCCGGTTCCTGCAGCGGCGCCGTGTGGATCAGGAAATTGTACGCCGGCCGCTCCAGCACTTTATCGATCTTGCGCAGCGTCGTCTTCAGCACCCACGCCAGATTTTCCAGCTGCTGGGCGTCGATGTCTTCGTAGTGTGAGCGGTGCGTCCGCGGCAGAATCCACGTCTCGAACGGAAAACGCGCCGCGTACGGTGACAGCACAATGAACTTATCGGTTTCCGTGATCACCCGCGTACCCGCCTTTTCCTCCTGGCGGATCAGATCGCAGAACACGCAGCGTTCCTTGAATTCGTAATAGGCCTTCGCCCCGTCCACTTCTTCCTGCACGCGCTTGGGCACCACCGGCAGCGCAATCAGTTGCGAATGCGTATGCTCCAGCGTCGCCCCCGCCGCCTGTCCCTGGTTCTTGAACAGCAGCACGTAGCGCAGCCGCCGGTCGTTCTTCAGATCCCGAACGCGGTCGCGGAAGGCCCACAGCACCTGCTCAATGGTCTTCTCGTGCAGTTCGCTGATGTTCAGTACATGATCCGGCGTTTCGATCACCACCTCGTGCGCGCCGATGCCCTGCATCCGGTCGAACAGCCCCTCGCCCTCGCGCCCCAGGTCGCCTTCAATCTGCAGCACCGGAAACTTATTCGGCACCACGCGCAGCGACCAGCCCGGCTGATTCGCGCCGCTGCCATTCCGGTACGCCAGCACCTCGTCGGGCGTCTTACTTTCATTGCCGGAGCAGAACGGGCAGAAGCGCCCCGATGGCGCCGCCGGCACGTGCTCCCGCGCGAAATCGGCCGGCCTGCGGGCGCGTTCCGTCGCGATGATCACCCAGCGGTCGGTTATAGGATCCTTACGCAATTCCGGCATGGCGATAGACCAAATATAGCGACCCGTCCGCCGCCGCGCGCGAATCCCCCGCGCCGGGCACCCACGCTACGCGAGCGCGGACGCATGCCGGGCGCCCCACGTCCCCGGACCGCGGCCCGCTCGCCGTGTTATGAAAACGCGTTCTGCAGATACTCGATGCGCTCGCCGCTGATCGCCACCGCGTCGAAGCGTATCTTGTCCGGGTCCGCGCCCGAACGCCGCAGGTAATCCCGCGCCGCCCGCCGCAGCGCCCGGATCTTGTCCGGATTCAGATCGCGCTCCGGCGCATTCAACTCCGCCGAAGCGCGCGTCTTCACTTCCACGAAAACCAGCCAGTCGTGATCCCACGCCACGATGTCGATCTCGCCGCCGCCCTGCGGTGGCCGCCAGTTGCGCGCCGTCACCCGGAAGCCGCGCCGCCGCAGCCACCGGTGCGCCAGATCCTCGCCGCGCCGCCCGAGGTTACGGTGTGCCCGATAGCGAAGCCGGTCCGCCAGCCGGTACAGCGGGTCCAAGAGGTTCAAATTCGAACTCCATCGCCTTGCCCCGCACCACGTAGCAAAGGTAATGTTCCCAGAACCGCCGGAAGCGGGGAAACCGGTTGATCAGAAATTCGAAGCCCAGCCATCTCCACAAACTGAGAGTCTTGACACGGACGGAAATTTCTCGGAATTTTGCAGCGGAATAATAGCCGAACCCGCCGTGGTTTTCACCGAAGTAGCGGAACGAAAAGCTGTTCAGATGGTGCTTGTGCGTCGGGTCGCAGAACGAACTGAAATCCGTGTAGTGCGGCGTCTCGATCCGCACCCGCCCGCCGGTCCGCACCAGCCGGTGAAACTCTTCCATGGCCCGGATCACGTCGCTCAGATGCTCAATCACGTGGATCGCCCGCAACTGGTCGAACGTCCGGTCCGCGAACGGATACGGGAAGTGGTCGAGCTCGCAGATCACATCCGCGCGGCTCGCCGGATTCCGGTCGATCCCGATCGCCCCGGGGTACTTGTTGATTCCGCAACCGACGTCGAGGATCCGCACCTGAGCTAGTAGAAGTGGTAACGCAGCCCGACAAATCCGCCGTTCAGCATGCCGCTCAGATATTCGGCATTGTTCGGCGACGTCTTGAACTGCAGCGCCTTGAATCCGCCCACCACTTCGAAATTCTTCCGGCGCCACGCCAGCGTCGCCGACCCGTCCCAGAATTCCGCCTTATGATGCATTCCGAAGCCGGAGGCGTCCACCCGGAACAGCACATGCGGCGTCACGGCGTATTCAACCGCCATCCCGAACGACGGCAGATAGATCGATCGCGATCCCTGCGCAAACGTCGAAATCGCATTGCCGAACGAATCCTTCTGCGCTGCCAGCGGAGCGTTGATCGACGTATTGACCGTCAGGTACTCAAACCCCAGCAGCGACTTCACGCGCAGCCGCGAAACCGGGAACTTGTGCGGCCAGAACAGATCGTCCAGATACACCTTGCCGGTCTGCAGCTTGTACGAATTCGCCAGGTAGTTGCCCGAATAGAACTGGTTGGAAAACAGGTCCGCATTGCGCTGCAGCGTCTGGCTGCCCGTACCCTGAATGCGGGCATACTCCACGTGAATGGCCCCGGTGCGGCTGATCGGAATCACGAAGTCGGCCGCCTGGCCGTTCTTCGGTTTGCCGACGCCGTCCAGCGTTTCATAGTCCGGCGCCAGCGTGCCGCCCCGCAGGTCCGGGCCCGAGCCGTTGGCCGTCGCCCAGTAGTAGAGGCCGATCGTGAATAATCCGCGCGGGTCCGGATAATCCGGCTGCGTGCTCTTCGGCGCTGCCGCCGGCTGGATGGCGGCCTGCTGCGCGGCCAGCTGCGCGTCCGACGTCGTGCTGCTCGGCGGCGGCGGGGCTGCCGCCGGCTTCTGCTGGGCGAACAAAGCCGCCTGCCCGGCCAGCAGCAAAACAGTCAGCGCCATGCGGATTTTCATCGCGCTCTGGATCGGTCGGCGAATGCGAAGTATCGGAAATTTCAATTCGGTTCTCATCAGCTTCCTGCCTGGCTCTCCGGCCAGGGCTGCCGGCAAAAATAGCGTTCGGTGCGAATGCGGGGGCCCGTGTGGGCAAGCCAGCCCGCCCCAGCCCCTCGAAGAGATTGTATACGCACGAACCCGACCGCAGGCGTACAACCGATTTGGTACGGAATCTACCAGGCGCAACCCGTCTTCCACTACAATTTTCGGAATCCCTGATGCGCTCCTTCGGTCGCGCGGCCTAAAATTACCTTAGATAGTTCCTGTGGGTCGTTCCACTGAGATGCCCGGCGCGCACCGCGTCGCAACGCTCTGACACCGGGGACTGGTACACCGGCAGCGAGACGCCGGCCGCGAGCAACACCGGAGAAAGCAACACCGGAGCGAGCAACACCGGAGCGAGCAACACCGGCCGCGAGCAACACCGGACAGAGCAACACCGGACAGAGCAACACCGGACAGAGCAACACCGGACAGAGACAGGAGGCCACAAATTGAACTTCGCCAACAATTGCGACGAATGTAAGCGCCTCTCCGCCAGCTACGAAGCCGCCACCATGGACTGGTTCCGCCTCCAGGGCCAGCTGCGCATCGCCACCTTGTCGAATGACCCCGCCGCCTCGGACCGCATGGTCGCTGAACTGTCCGGCATCGCGCAGCGCCGCGAACAGCTCCGCCAGTCGGCGGAAGCTCACCTCGCCGCCGCTCATCCGCGCCGCGCCGCCGCCGGCTCTCCGCTTTCCTGATCTCGCGACCCTGCGCTGCTCCCCCCGCATTCCTGAACCCGCCTGATCGCCCCGCGCCTCCGCTCTCCCTCATTCGTGCCCGCGCCCCGCTTCCCCTCGCCGCTTCCACAGATTTTCTGAACTCGCCACGCCCTCCCGGCGCCGCTTCATGGCGGCTAAACTGATTCTGTGGCGGCGAATACCATTTCCGCGCCGGCGACCGCCGGCGAAATCTCCGGGCGTCCCGGCATCCGCGAGGCGCTCCAGTGGTTTACGCGCGAAAAACAGTGGGTCAACGACATTCACCTCCAGCTCTGCCGCGTCCCCTCGCCAACTTTTCTCGAACAGCAGCGCGCCGACTGGTTCGCCGCCCAGTGCCGCTCGCTCGGCTGGCACGCCGGCATCGACCGCGCCGGCAA
>Ga0214192_1000079_pt1 | contig 54805 bp, 77 predicted proteins | sample TroBogEpilimnion_44_FD_153030 | JGI IMG/M metagenome (GOLD analysis project Ga0214192, IMG submission 153030) | Freshwater microbial communities from Trout Bog Lake, WI - 29JUL2008 epilimnion | ecosystem: Environmental > Aquatic > Freshwater > Lake > Epilimnion/Euphotic zone | place: Trout Bog... | reverse complement strand
AATTACCAGCTTCTACTATTGAGAACATCGGTCTACTATATAAAGGTCGTCCAGTAAACTTTGCTGGTGAACGTACATTCCAACCATGGACTGTTACAATCTATAACGATACTTCGTTTGGTATCCGTAATGCTCTTGAGCAATGGCAATCTGGTATTCAAAATTACGACACTACTGATGGTCGTGTCAATCCAGTTGATTACCAAGTCGACTTGGCTGTGTATCAATTAGATCGTTCTGGCGCAATCATTAAAACATATCAATTTATTGATGCATTCCCAACTAGCATTTCTGCAATCGGTTTAGATTACGAACAACAAAACGCTATTGAACAGTTTGATGTAGAGTTCCAATACAACTACTTTACTTCTGACACTGGTGCTCAAGCTGGATTTGGTGCTTCTGCGGCAATTAATACACCACTAGGTACATTCCCAGTTTCTACTTAATTACTGAAGGTTTTATATAATGCAGCTATTTGGCTTCGAGATTTTACGTAAAAAACAGAGCGAAGTGGATACGATAGTATCCCCTTCTCCTTCTGATGGATCGACCGTAATAAACACTGGTGTTAATGCTGGTGGTTATTACGGTATGGTCATGGATCTTGATGGTGTCATCAAGAACGAAAACGACTTAATTAGACGTTACCGTGAAGTTTCTCAATATAGCGATTGTGATAATGCGATTGAAGACATTGTTTCTGAAGTAATTGTATACGACGAAGAAGATCAAACAATTTCAATTAATTTAGATGATGTTGAATTATCTGAAAAAATTAAAAAAACTATTCGTGATGAATTTAATCATGTTTTAAAATTATTAAAGTTCCAAGAAAAAGGTCATGATATTTTTCGTTCTTGGTATATTGATGGAAGAATTTATTACCATATCCTTTTAGATGAGAAAAATTTAAAAGCTGGTATTCAAGAATTACGTTATATTGATCCACGTAAGATCCGTAAAATTAAAAACGTAATTAAAGAAAGAACTCCACAGGGAGTTGAAGTTGTTAAACAAGTTGAAGAATTTTACTTGTATAACGACAAAGGTATTACTGAGCAGACAACTCAAGGTGTTAAACTGTCACTAGATTCAGTCGTTTTTGTTCCATCAGGATACATGGACGCAAATACTGGAATGATGATGTCTTATTTGCATAAGGCAATTAAACCAGTTAATCAGTTAAAGATGTTAGAAGACTCAATGGTCATCTATCGTATTAGTCGTGCCCCTGAACGTAGAATATTTTATGTTGACGTGGGTAACCTACCTAAAGTAAAAGCCGAACAGTACGTAAACGATATTATGAACAAGTTTCGTAATAAGATTGTTTATGATGCTGACACTGGCGAAACAAGAAATGATCGTCGCCATCTGTCAATGATGGAAGATTTCTGGATGCCTCGTCGCGAGGGTGGTAAAGGTACTGAAATTACTACACTTCCAGGTGGTCAAAATCTTGGCCAGATCGAAGATATCGAATACTTCCAAAAGAAATTATACCATGCATTGAATGTGCCGATTGGTCGCATGCAAGAGCAAAATGGTTTTAGTATTGGTCGTTCACAAGAAATTAGTCGCGATGAAGTTAAGTTTAATAAATTCATTGTTAGAATTCGCAATAAATTTGCAACATTATTCACTGAATCGTTGCGTGTTCAGTTAATTGCTAAAAATATTATTCGTCCTGAAGAGTGGGATCCTATCGCTCAAGACATTCGTTATAACTACGTAGAAGATAATCACTATGCTGAGTTAAAAGATGCTGAAGTCTTAATGGGTCGTTTAAATTTATTACAACAGATTGAACCATATCTTGGCAAATTCTATTCTATGGATTGGGTTCGTAGAAATGTTCTTCAACTTACAGAAGATCAGATTGAAGAAATACAAGAAGAAATGGATTCTGAAGAAGAATATCATATGGATAATGCTGAACGTGACGGTATTGTTGCTGGCGCTGCTCAAGCTGCCCAACAGAATTATCTACAAAAATATGCACCACAATCGGCTGAGGCTCCAGTAGCTGATGCACCATTGCCGATGGGTCAAGGTAAACCACAATAAGGAGAATATGATGAGTACAACTTTCGATTTAGTACAAGCGATTATTAATAAAGATGCAGTTGAAACTGAAACTGCTTTTAATGCAGCAATGGCAGAAAGAGTTTCTGCTGGTATTGATGCGTTACGCACTAATGTTGCGCAGAATATGTTTACTCAACAAGCAGTAAGCGAAGAACAAATTGATGAGAAAAATTGGATTGCTGGTGCGATTAAACATCCAGGTGCAGAAAAAGCTGCTGCCGCAAAGGCTGGTGAATCTACTCATGAGTATATGGAGAAACATAAAAATTCTCCAGGTAAAGCAGGCAAACGTGCTCGTCTTGGTTTAACACTTTCTAAATTAAATAAAAAATAAAATGTACTTTAAAGAGTTTATTACTTCTTTAAAAAACACTTCTGGCTACAAAGCGTTAGAAGAAGCGAAACAACACAATAAAAAAATACAAGAAAAACAAAAACTGGCTGAATCAATCGCTAAAGATACATACCAAGAAATTTCAGAAAACACAGTTGCCAGTATTATTAAAGAACATCACGATATTAAAGTTACTGATACATTAATAGAATCATACTTAGAACTCGCTTCTTCTAATATTTTTACTATTGATGCAGTCGTTCATAAGATTCGCTCTTTAAATAAGATTGATAGAATTGTTGAGAATAAATTGCATTATGTTCTTGCTGATGGCACAACAGTTGCTATTAACGAGTCAACGCAAGATATCCTAAATAAGTTATTGGATAATCAAAAAGATATCATTGAGTATATGAGAGAATCAAAAGAGAATTTCTTTTATATACTTGAACAATAGAGGAATAAAAATGGCTGTCTTATTTACAACTGTTAAAAATACAAACTTAGAAACAATCGTACATTTTGATACGGCTGCTGCTGAAACTGGAACGCTTACTATCGCTAACTTAGGTGCTGCTACTCAGGCATTAGTTTCTGGTGGAACACCCACTGTTAATATTGTTAAGTTTATTTCTACTGGTGCAGATGGTGCTACATTGCGCATTACTCGTAATGGTAAAAACATTATTGCATGTGCTCCAGAAAACGCACCTTTCTTAGATTTAAATTCTAATGGTTTCGCTGACACAACTAACAACACATATGATATTGTTGTTAATAATGATGTAGCAAAACCAGTTACTGGTTATTTAATTCTTCGTAAAGTTGCTGGTTGGTCAACTACTGTTGAAACTGCATACTACGGTGCTTATGATGACCCAACTATTGTTGGTGCTGCTAATATTTCTGGCTCTCCTGGCGCTCCAGGTGCAACTCCAATAGGTTAATAAATGAAACTAATTAGAGAAGAGTTTAACGATACTCAACTTATCGTTGAAGAAAAATTAGGTAAGGGTAAAACATACTTTATCGAAGGTGTTTTCCTTCAGTCTGAATTAGTAAATCGTAATGGTCGTATGTACAAAGAAAGTACAATGGATCGCGAAGTTAATCGTTATATGAAAGAAGCTGTTTTAAATAACAGAGCATATGGCGAGCTTGGTCACCCAGAAGGTCCAGCTATCAACTTAGATCGCGTATCACATATGATCGTATCATTACGTAAAGAAGGCACAAACTATATTGGTCGTGCCAAGATTTTAGAAACACCAATGGGTAATATCGCTCGTGGTCTCTTAGAGGGTGGTGCAAACCTTGGAGTTTCTAGCAGAGCAATGGGTTCACTCGTTCAAAATAACGAAGGTGTTCAAATTGTTCAAGACGATTTTCATCTAGCTACTGCTGCTGATATCGTCGCCGATCCATCTGCCCCAGACGCATATGTGCGTGGTATTATGGAAGGTAAAGAGTGGACATTTGTTGATGGAAAGTTTGTGGAACAAAACATTGAAGAGACTAAAAAGTTTATTAAAAAAGCATCGTCTAAGCAATTAGATGAAGCAAAGATTCGAGCTTTCCAACACTTCCTGAGTAAGATTAGATAATATGTCAACATATTTGTATGTTAAACAACATAGCATTACTGGTTTAAAATACTTCGGTAAAACTAGTAAAGCTGATCCATACAAATATATTGGTTCTGGTAAGTATTGGTTAAATCATATCAAAAAATATGGAAAACATAATGTTAAAACTTTATGGGTTTCAGAACCATTTGAAGATTTAAATGAACTTACTGAGTTTGCAGTGTTATTTTCTGAACAGCACGACATTGTTAATTCTCATTTATGGGCAAATTTGATAGTTGAAAATGGTATTGATGGATGGACTTCTGGAGTTTCTAGAGGATCTCATTTAGAAAGTACTAAAATAAAAATGTCTTTGGCCAAATTGGGTAAATCCAAAACTGAAGAGACTAAAAAGAAGATGTCTGATGCGCAGAAAAACAAAGTATTTACTGAAGAACATAAATATAATCTAAGAAAACCAAAAGGTTTACAAGAGAACCTTACATGTCCACATTGTGGTAAAATTGGTGGTGCTTCTGGAATGACTAGATGGCATTTCGATAAATGTAAAATTCTCTAAATTATAAATAAATACAGAACTATCCAGTTAGGAGAATAACGATGTCAATCGAACAAAAAATCGCTGAAATTTTAGCAGAATCTAGAAAGAAACAATTAGATGAAGCTAACCCAGCAACTAGAAATGCAGAACCAGGCGATCAGAAGCCAATCCACAAAGGTCCAACTTCTGATGAAATGAGCAAAGAAGTTAAACCTTCTGGAAGTGGTAACACTCCTGCTGAGCATATCATTCGCAAAGGTACTGCTGTTAAGCCAGGACATGAAGAACAAAATCCTGACAACTCACGTGCTTTCTTAGACCACGAAGACAATCTTGGCGAAGAAGGTGATGAGGGTGAAACAGAAGAACATGATGTACAAGATAAGCGTAAATCTAACCCTGCTGCTCGTCACGCTGTTGACGGCGATAAAGCAGTTGTTCGCAAAGGCGATGCTATTTATCGTGGCGACGAAGAAAGGGGTGATGGTCCAATGGTATCTGTTCGTCCTAAAGGTATTAAAGAAGATTTAGATGCTATGTTTAATGGCTCTGATCTATCAGAAGATTTTAAAGCTAAAGCTGCGACAATTTTCGAAGCTGCAGTTATGAGCCGTGTTAACGCTGAAGTTGCACGTTTTGAAGAAGAGTTTGAAGCATCTGTTGCTGAAACAGTTGCTGAACAAATTGAGGGTATTGTTGAACAAGTTGATGGATATCTTGGCTATATTGCCGAGCAGTGGATGAGAGAGAATGAAATTGCCCTTGAGCGTGGTGTTAAGAATGATATTCTAGAGAGCTTTGTAGCTGGAATGAAAGATTTATTCGAAGAGCACTATATTGATGTTCCTGAAGAAAAGTATGACCTACTTGGCGAAATGGAAGAAACAATTAGTGAACTAGAAGAAAAGATTAATGAGCAAGTTGCTGCTAATGTTGAGTTAACAAAAGTTGTTAATGAAGCAAAACGTAACGAAATCATTACTTCAATCAGCGAAGGTTTAACTGCTACTGAAACTGAAAAGTTCAATAGCCTAGTAAACGAAATCGCTTTTGAAGATACTGAATCTTTCGAAACTAAAACAAAGACTATCCGTGAATCTTATTTTACTAAGACTACATCAGGTGTTAAGTCTGTTGTAACTGATAGCCCAGTAGAAGTTCTAACTGAATCTGGTGCGAAAACTGTTGACCCAAAAATGTCAGCATATCTATCAGCTTTAAACAGCAAGTAATCAACTAACAACAAAAAGGAATCCAAAATGGATCGCAAAGATTTACTAAAAAAATGGGCACCAATCCTAGAACACGAAGGTTCTGCCCCAATTAAAGACCAGTATCGTAAAGAAGTTACTGCTGTTCTTTTAGAAAACCAAGAACGCGAAATGCAAAAGCAATCTGAAGCGATTTTCGAATCTGCTCCAGCTAACAGCGTTGGTTCATATCCAGATGCTGGCGGTATGGCTAAGTTTGATCCAGTATTGATCAGCCTAGTACGTCGTGCAATGCCACAATTGATCGCTTATGATATCGCTGGCGTTCAACCAATGACTCAACCAACTGGTTTGATCTTCGCGATGAAATCACGTTATACTAGCCAAGGTGGTACAGAAGCATTGTTCAATGCTGCTAACACTGCATTCTCTGGTACTGGTACTGACTCTGGTCCTTTCGCATTCTCTGGCTCTGACACTACTGGTGGTGGTTTAGCTACTTCTGCAGCAGAACGTCTTGGTCAAGGTGGTTCTGGTGATGGTTCTTTCTCTCAAATGGCTTTCTCAATCGAGAAGTCAGCAGTTACTGCTAAGACTCGTGCTCTAAAAGCTGAGTACTCAGTTGAACTTGCACAAGACTTAAAATCAGTTCATGGTCTTGACGCTGAAGGCGAATTAAGCAATATTCTTTCTACAGAAATTCTTGCTGAAATCAACCGTGAAGTTATCCGCACTGTTTACACTTCTGCTGTTCCAGGTGCTGCTGTTGGTACTGCTACTCAAGGTACTTTCGACTTAGACGTTGACTCTAATGGTCGTTGGTCTGTTGAGAAATTCAAAGGTCTAATGTTCCAAATCGAACGTGAAGCCAATGCGATCGGTGAGCAAACTCGTCGTGGTCGTGGTAACTTTATCATCACTTCTGCTGACGTAGCGTCTGCATTAGCGATGGCTGGAGTTCTAGACTACAATTCAGGTCTAACTGGTAAGAACCAATTGACTGTTGATGATACTAGCACTACTTTCGCTGGTGTTCTAAATGGCAAATACAAAGTTTATGTTGACCCATATACTTCAAACGTATCTGCTACTCAGTTCTTCGTTGTTGGTTACAAAGGCGCTTCTGCTTTTGACGCTGGCTTGTTCTACTGCCCATACGTACCTCTACAAATGGTTCGTGCTGTTGATCCTAACAGCTTCCAACCAAAGATTGGCTTCAAGACTCGTTACGGTCTAGTTGCTAACCCATTCGTTGATCTTGACGATGGTACTGGTACTTCTGCAATGGGTGGTGCTATTACTGCTAACAAGAACTACTACTACCGTAAAGTTAAAGTTGTTAACTTACTGTAATAGTTAGAAACCTACGCAAGATAGGTGTTTTAAAAGGGAGCTTCGGCTCCCTTTTTTTTCCATTATAAATAACTATATGACTACAATAACTTCACTCCCAGCTGGCTTAAATCCACTCTCACCGAATGGGTTTAATTTCGCAATCTCGAAAGTTCCAGATGTAACTTTCTTTTGTCAAGAAGCAAATCTTCCAGGGATTACGCTTGGCGATCCTGCGTTCTCGACACCATTTGCAACTGCTCCACTTCCAGGCGACCATTTAAGTTATGATACTCTGCAAGTAAAATTCTTAATCGACGAGCAGATGTTAAATTATAATGTTATCTACAACTGGATTGTTGCTTTGGGTTTCCCTGATTCATACTCACAGTATGTTACCCTTCTCGCTGGTGATACTACTGCTTATGGTGAATTGGCAAAAACATGTTCTGATGCTACAATGCAGATTCTTGATGCGAACAATAATGTAATCAGAACAATTACGTTTACAGATTGCTTTCCGATTGCATTAGAATCTTTAACATTCGCATCAACAAATGAAGGTGTAAATTATTTAATCGGAAGTGCTACTTTTAGGTTTACTCTATACGAATTCGCCTAAGTATTATATTAATGTTATTTTGAGGTTATTATGAATATTGAGCAATTACAAGAAGCGTGGGACATTGACTGTCAAATAGATGATAACTATCTTGGCGAGACCACTACTGCTACACCAAAACTTCACTCCAAGTATCTAAAGATGCTTGTCAATATCAAACTTAAACATACAAAATTAAGTTCTGATTATAACATCCTACGTAAAAACAAATTTAGATTATATCGTGGGGAACTCTCACGTCAAGAACTAACTGATCTTGGTTGGGAACAATGGCAAGGTGTTAAACCATTAAAGAATGAGATGGATGAATTTCTATCAGGCGATACTGATTTGAACACAATGAAGGTAAAAATTGATTACCTTGAAACAATGATATATTTCCTTGAGTCAGTTCTTGGACAAATTAAAGCAAGAGACTGGCAGGTGAAAACAGCTGTGACCTGGAAAATGTTTCTTGCTGGAATGTAATGATAATTAAAATTGAAAAACTAGATGAAGTATATGTTCGTGTGTTTAGCGACGCAAGCATCGAACAAGAAATTGTTGACTTCTTTACCTATGAATATCCAGGTGCTCGTTTTACACCTCAGTTTAGAGCACGTCTTTGGGATGGCAAGGTAAGGTTATATGATGCAATTAGAAAAACACTTTATCTTGGTTTAGTAAATTATGTTGAATACTTCGCAGAACAAAATGGTTATCAAATTGAATATGTAAATGAAGTTTTAAAATCAGAACTAATCACTTCACACGATGTTGAACAATATTTAAAAACATTAGAACTGCCAGAAAAAATTGAAATTCGTGATTATCAAATAGATGCTATTAGTCATGCGTTGGCTAACCATCGTATCCTTTTATTATCTCCAACTGCATCAGGTAAATCATTTATTATCTACTCAATTATGCGCTGGCATCTACAAGAAGGTCGCAAGTGTATTATTATTGTGCCAACAACTTCTTTGGTTGAACAACTATACACAGATTTTGAAGATTACTCAACAGTAAATGGATGGCAAACTAAAGAACATTGTCAAAAATTATACAGTGGTTTTACTAAAGAGTTTACCAAAGATGTTTTAATTACAACTTGGCAATCAATATATCTGCAACCAAAATCTTGGTTTAAACAATTTGACGTAATGTTCGGCGACGAAGCTCACAATTTTAAAGCAAAATCTCTTACATCTGTTATGGAAAAAATGGATACTATTCATTACAGAATAGGAACTACTGGAACACTAGATAATAAGAAGGTACATAAATTAGTTCTTGAAGGTGTTTTTGGTAAAGTGTATAAGGTCACTACTACAAAGAAACTAATGGATAGTGGGAAACTCGCTGACCTAAATATTATGTGCGTGGTGTTAAAGTATAATGAAGAGATTCGTAAAGAACGAAAAAATAAAACGTACCAAGAGGAAATGGACTGGCTTGTATCTTGCGAACCAAGAAATAAGTTTATCCGAAACTTGGCAGTAAATTCTAAAGGTAACACGCTAGTTCTTTTTCAATACGTTGAAAAGCATGGCAAAGTTCTTTACGACCTTATTAAAAATAAAGTACACGAAGATCGAAAGATATTTTTTGTATATGGTGGAACTGAAACTGCTGATAGAGAAGCGATCCGCCATATAACTGAGGGTGAGTTTGACGGAATAGAATTAAGTTTTAATGAAATTATAATAAAATTGAGGTTAGATGAAAAAGTTCCACTTACAAATGGTAATTTTAAATATGCTAAAGATATAACTACTGAAGATGATATTTGCGATAAATGGGTGAAATTTAAACTTAAAAGGAAACAAAATGAAACCAACAAAGGTTAAGGAGGTACAGGGCGCAATTATTATTGCGTCCTATTAGTGAGGAACTTTCTCTACTGGTATTAATATACCATCAATTGAAAATGTAATATTTGCTTCGCCATCTAAATCAAAGATTAGAAATTTACAATCTATTGGTAGAGGGTTGCGTTTAAAAAACGGCAAAACAAAATGTAACTTGTTTGATCTTGCCGATGATCTTCATTGGAAATCTTGGAAGAATCATACGCTTAATCATGCAGCTGAAAGATATAAGACGTATGCTGAAGAAGAGTTTAAAATTAAACTTGTAGAGGTAGACTTATGTTAACTGGTAACGAATATTATGTTGTAATGAAATTGAGTACTGGTGAACAGATTATGGGTGTGTTGGAAAACGAAGATGAAACGCATCTTCAGATTTTAGATCCAATGATTATTAGAACTATACCTGTTCTGAGTGAAGGCAGAGAACATATTACTGCGCATCCGTATTGCCAATTTACAGACGACAATGTTTTTAATATAGATAGAAAAGATGTTGTGTTTATCAAACCTCTGAAAGAGATTATGATTCCCCACTACAAAAGAATCGTGTTAATGCACGATCAAGAAGGGGAAGTACAAACAGCAGATAAATTATCTCCAGAAGAAGCAACAAAGAGAATTGCTCAGCTTGCTGGAATCTTTGGAGACGAGTTAGATAACTCTTACGAAGAGGAACAAGTAAATAGTTATTACGTAGAAAGAAACGATACTAAACATTAACTCATATCAAACCCAACAGGGTTATTATACAGGTGTATGTTACACAAGGCAAATTTAAATGACTGCAAAATGCAGCTTCAAATAAGTTTGCTTTTTTTCATTTGCTGTTGTATAATATGGATATGACAAATAAAAAGGATTTAGAAATGCTATGGCTCACTACGTAAACAACGCTGACTTTCTCAAAGCAATTATTGAGATGAAAGAAAAAATAAAAGAAGCTGAGGAGAAAGGTTTACCAAAACCCATTGTTAGTAATTATATCGGTGAATGCATTTTAAAGATTGCAACTCATCTTTCTTATAAACCAAATTTTATCAACTACTCTTATCGGGACGACATGATCCTTGATGGGATTGAAAACTGCATTCAGTATATTAATAACTTTGATCCTGCTAAATCCAAAAATCCTTTTGCATATTTTACACAAATTATTTACTACGCTTTTCTACGCAGGATTGCAAAAGAAAAGAAACAATCATACATTAAAGGTAAGTTGATTCAGAACATGCCTTTTGAAATGTTTGAGTTACAAGAACAAGATGAGACTGGTGAGTTCCATAATGCCTATCTTGAGTTTATGCAACAAAATAATACATTCGATGACTTCATTGGTCGCAAGAAAGAAAAAGCTGCCAAGAAGAAAATGGAAAATACATTGAATGCATTTATAGATGATGAGGATACAAATGTCGAGATCAGTTCAGGATTGGATACGGAGTTTGGGGATACAGGCATCAACACGATCGAGGAATCGAAGAGCAGCGAGAACAAGAGCAAGAAACGGGAAAACACTTAGAAGTCCTACTTGGGATGCATATGATAATGTATTTGCATTGAATAAAATTATGACTACACAAACTGAAAATAAAATCTTTCTTGGTGCATCTGATTTTGAAGACTTCATTGTCGCTGAGATTCTCAATCGCAGAATCGCTGCAGGTAAAAAGACTATTCATCGCTCAACCAATGTTCTTTGTAACAGAGAAAACTGGGCGAACTGGGCAGAACAAACATTCAGTAAAGACCTATACCACCAATCAAATTCATCAAATGGTATAATCGTTGAACTTGATACTGACAACTACATTCGTTTTGATGTAAACAGTAACACAACTGATGTTCGTGCGTATGGTGATGAGGATTTCGCTGAAGCAATTATTGCATTGGTAACTGCAAAATTTGATGTTGTTAGTTGTCACATCGAATGGGTTTATGGTGGTGAAGGTCAATCGGTCAATGTTCCGCTAAATCGCGATCGTCTTCCAGTTGCTGAGATGTATCCTTTTTTAAAAGGTGAATCTCTTGAATCATATTACGATCGTTATATGGAATCGTCAGCTAACATCTTATTGTTAATTGGACCGCCTGGAACTGGTAAGACTACGTTCATCCGTGGTTTACTTGCACATTCAAACTCATCTGCCATTGTTTCTTATGATGCAGGAATCTTAGACAAAGATGGATTCTTTGCTCGTTTCATTGAGTCTGATGACAATGTAATGGTTCTTGAGGATAGTGATACATTTCTAAAACCACGTAGCGATGGTAATACAATGATGCATCGTTTCCTTAACGTAGGTGATGGTCTTGTTACAACTAAAGGTAAGAAGATGATCTTCTCTACTAACCTACCATCTATCCGCGATATTGATTCTGCGCTTACACGTCCAGGTCGCTGTTTCGATATTGTTACCTTTGAAACATTAACGCTGAAAGATGCGCAAACACTTGCTGATAAACTTGGTGTTCCTCTTCCAACAAAACCACGTGGTAAAGAAACTGAGAAGTACTCTATCGCTGAAGTTTTCCATGCACAAACAAACAAACCAGCTGACAGAAAGGTAGGTTTCATTTGAAAGTTGCTATAATAACCGACATTCATTTTGGTGCTAGGAATGACAGTATTGCTTTTCTTGACTTCTTCGAAAAATTCTATGACAATACTTTCTTTCCTACTATTGAGTCAGCTGGTATTGACACAGTTCTTATTCTTGGTGATACTTTTGATAGAAGAAAATACGTCAACTTTTATGCTTTGGACAGAGCAAAGAAAATGTTCTTCTCTAAGCTGGAAGAAAAAGGTATTACTGTTTACATGCTGGCTGGTAATCACGACACTTATTATAAGAATACCAATGAGGTAAACTCTCCTGAGTTGTTATTGGCTGAGTATAATAACATTGAAGTTATCTCTGAACCAAAAACAATCAGCGTTAATGGTTATGATGTTTGTATGCTACCTTGGATATGTCCTGAAAACTACCAAGATAGTATGGATGAAATTAAAAATACAACAGCAACAATATGCATGGGGCATCTTGAGATAGCTGGCTTCGCAATGTATAGAGGAATGGAAAGCCATGAAGGATTTTCTGCAGAAACTTTCAACAAATTTGACCTTGTTTTTAGTGGTCATTATCACCATCGCAGTAACAACGGCAATATTTACTATTTGGGAAATCCGTACGAACTTACTTGGCAGGATTATAACGATCCCCGAGGATTCCACTTGTTTGACTTCAGTACAAGACAACTCAACTTCATTGAAAATCCTTATCGAATGTACGAAAGAATTGAATACTCCGATAAAGAAGTCGAACCTATCGACTTAGATACTATCGACTTAAAAGAAAAATTTGTTAAACTTGTTGTAATTGACAAAACTGATTTTTATAAATTTGACAAGTTTACTCAGAAGTTATATAATAAAGAATGTCACGAAATTAAGATTGTTGAAGATCTTTCTGAGTTTGAATCTGGCGAGATTGATGAAGAAATTAATTTAGAAGATACAGTTTCTGTTCTTGGAAATTATATTGATTCAGTTGAGACTGATGTTGACAAAGAAAAAGTTAAATCTTACATGCGTGGCTTATATATAGAAGCAGTTAATTCTACGGATACCGTGTAAAATTTCCAAGGGACATTACTTTTCTATCTCTAATACGTGATACTAATATAGGATTATTAAACGCACTCGACTTAGACATTTTTGCTTTAGTTTCATCAGACCTAGTTAATCCAGTTCTTGAGAGGTAGTTTAATGAGCACGTGTAAACTTGATGTTAGTGATTGGGATCCAAAACAATATGAGATCCAACTTTTCTGGCCACTTACAGAACAGACTAATCTTGATTTAGATTATACTCCATGCGAAGAGTATCGAAATACATTAAGAAAAGATACTACTCCAGAGTATAAACGATATTGTAATAGAGTTCATAAGTTATCTAAGAAAATTTATGAACAATTTATGGATGAAATAAACCCCAATAATTATCCAAGGGGTTTAGCTGGTGAAACTGGTGTGTATCATTTAGATCATATTGTTTCTATCAGATATGGATTTGATAATAACCTTCTTCCAGAAGATGTTGCTTGTAAAGAAAATTTACAAATGCTTCCATGGAAAGAAAACATTAGTAAAGGTAAATAACCCTGTGATAGTCTTCCGCTCCGTGCAATGGAAAAACTTTTTATCTACTGGCAACTCACCCAATAAAGTATTACTAAACAAATCTCAAACTACTTTAATCATTGGTAAAAATGGTGAGGGTAAAAGCACAATCTTAGATGCTTTGTGTTTTTCTTTATTTGGTAAACCATTTCGTAATGTTAATAAAGGTCAGTTGGTTAACTCTATTAACAATAAGAATTGTTTAGTTGAGGTTGAGTTTGATATCAATGGTAAAGAATATAAAATCATTCGTGGTATAAAACCAAACGTCTTTGAGATTTGGTGTGAGAATGAAATGATTAACCAAGATGCTGCTTCTCGTGATTATCAAAAGATCCTTGAGCAACAAATCCTAAGATTAAATTATAAGACTTTTACCCAAGTTGTTATTCTTGGCTCAGCATCTTTCGTTCCATTTATGCAGTTATCTTCATCGCAACGTAGGGAAGTTATTGAAGATATTTTAGATATTAGAATTTTCTCTACAATGAACTCGCTATTGAAAGAAAAAGCGCAGGAGACTAAAGATGCCATACTACGGACTGAGGGTGAAATTAAAAGCGCAAAGGATAAGGTTGAAAATCAACAAGCGATTATCAAAACGATCACAGAAGCGAAAACTGAAAGTATCAACAATATCTTATCAAAGATATCTGCGAACAATGCAGAGATTTTACACACAGAGAGCGAGATCGAACTTATCGTTTCGGAGATCGATACTCTTAAAGCAAGCATCAATGACAAGGAAACTGTTACTGATGACATTGAAAAAGCAAAATCCTTTAGAAGTAAGTTGCTCCAAAAGATCGAAACTTGCGAGCATCAGTCAGAGTTTTTTAACGAGCACGATGTTTGCCCTTCATGTGACCAAGGTATCCCAGAGGAACATAAATCGAAAATTGTCGAGGAACTTAATTCAAAGTTGCTGGAACAAAATGGAAAAGTTAGCGAACTCGAAACAATCCTATCCAGCCTTAATGAAAAATTATCTGTCATTGCTGAAGTACAATCAAAAATTACCGAAAACAATATTGAGTTATCTACAAGAAACTCAGCAATCACCCTCCTCAACAAACAAATTAAAACGCTACAGGACGAAGCTGAAAGCGCAAAAACTGATACGACAAATATCGATGAGGAGAAGAACAAGTTAAAAGATCTAGCAAAAGATGCATTAGATAAAATTGCTCAGAAGAATCAACTGCAAGAACATCGCAACATTGAAGAAGTTGCTAATGTGCTTTTGAAAGATACAGGTATTAAGACTGCTATCATTCGTGAATATCTACCAGCAATGAATAAGTTAATTAACAAGTATCTGAACGCAATGGATACTTACATTCACTTTGAACTTGATGAAGCGTTCAACGAAAAGATTAAATCTCGTTTCCGTGATGAGTTTACTTACGCAAGTTTCTCGGAAGGTGAAAAACAAAAAATTGATTTAGCAATCTTATTTACGTGGAGACAGATTGCAAAGATGAAGAACTCTGTCAATACTAATCTTCTTTTGATGGATGAAATTTTTGATTCAAGTCTAGATGCTCAAGGAATAGAGTTATTATTAAATATATTATCACAATTTACTCATGATACCAATATATTCATAATTAGCCATAAAGGTGATCAGTTGTTTGATAAATTCAGATCTGTGATTAAATTTGAAAAACGAAACGACTTTTCAATTATCGTGTAGTTGGAATTCCTAAGTCAACTCCTTCCAAAACTTATCTCTATGGTTTTATCTTGGATAGACCATGGGAATCTCCGCAACCGAGTCTATGAGTTGCAAGATCGGCTTGAAACCCTTGAGATCGCTTTAGAGGATATAGAGCGGATGAATAAAGACCCTAAGATCCATAGGGTTATTCAGAACACTAAAAAACCCTTATAAATCAACAACTTACGATTTTAGTCAAATTTCGCTTTACTTTTACAAAAAGATGGCGTATAATAGTTGTATAAATGATGAAAAGGTGATAAATATGTGGGATGATTTTAGTGATTTCGAACTGGTTGAATTGGCTGGTAACTATGGTCTAGAAGACTCATTAGTTTTCTCAGGTGACCTCTCCTTAGCAAATCGTGCTGAAGTTGAGTCGTTGCTGACTTTAGCAGAACACGATATGGCATTTGGAGACTAATATGCAAATTCAAGCAACCGATCTTTCTGCTCGCTTACTTGCTACTGAAAATTTTTCAGTTGTTCGTGCTAGATCACGTACCGCATCTTTCGATGTTAAGTCCCGTGTGTTGACTTTGCCAATGTGGAAAGATATGACACCCGAGATCGAAGATATGTTGGTTGGTCATGAAGTTGGTCACGCATTGTATACCGATGGTGATCAATATTTTGAACCGATCCGTCAAAATCCTAAGATAATGAGTTACCTCAACATTCTAGAAGACGTACGTATTGAGAAACTTATTAAACGTAAGTATCCTGGATTGCGTAAACGCATGAACGAAGGTTACAAACAACTGAACGATCGCGACTTCTTTGGTGTTAAACAAGTTCAAAATCTTGATGACTTGTTGTTGATTGATAAAATCAATCTTTACTTCAAAGCAGGGTTTTCTTGTGGTGTTACATTTACACCCGATGAAAAAGTATTCGTGAATCGTGCAGAGAAAACTGAAACTGTTCAAGAAGTAATTGCGTTGGCAAACGAAGTATATGCATACTCAAAAGAACAAGCCGAAGAAAAGAAGAAAAAACAACAGCAAGAACTTACCCCTGAGGATCTTGAAGATGCTCAAGATAAAGAGCCAGAAAGTGAATTTGATGACGATGATTTTGACTTTGATGACTTTGATGATCAAGATGAAGATGATACTGATCTGAAACCAAAGAAACAATCCAAACCTTCTAAAGAAGAAAAGAAAGAAGACAAGGAAGATGTTTCCTCAGACGAAACTGAATCTGAATCTGAACCTGATCTAGAGTCAAAGACTGAAAAGAACTTTGCAAAACAGTTGGAAGATCTTGCTGATGATACAACTGAATATTTCTATCATGAGTTGGACACTGAATATTATGAGAACCCAATCATTGGTTATCGTAGAATTCTTTCTGAGACCAAAGTAAACTGGGCATCAGATACCCCTACTCCTCAAGAGTTGGAAATTGTTGCAAAAGATAATTCTGAATATGAGAAATTCAAAACCGAGACAACTCGTGCTGTGAATTACCTTGTAAAAGAATTTGAGATGCGCAAATCTGCTCAGTTGTATAAGCGTGCTCAGGTTGCAAAATCTGGTTCTTTGGATATGAAGAAAATCTATGCTTATAAACTCCAAGACGATTTGTTCAAACGTGTGACTGTTTTGCCTGAAGGTAAAAACCATGGTATGCTTTTCTTGCTTGATTGGTCTGGTTCAATGGATGGTGTTATTGAAGATACTTTGAAACAGGTTATCAATCTTGCTATGTTCTGCACTCGGATTAATATCCCTTACCGTGTTCTTGCTTTTACTACTCAGTATAGCGAAAAAGACTATCATAATTTTACAACAGCAGATCATTTGAAAATTCATGACTTCCAAACTTCAAAACGATTGAAGCAAGAAGGTAAAAATGTTTTGAGTAATGCTTATTATGGTCGTTTCCATTTGCTTGAGTTCTTCTCAAACAAAATGTCAACCAGCGAATTTCATTCTATGGCGAAACGTATTCTTCATCGTAATTTTCAATGGAACAAAGGTTACTCTATGGGTGGCACTCCATTGAATGAGGCATTGGCTTGGGTTTATCTTAACATTGGTGATTATATCAAACAAAACTCTATTGAGAAAATGACTTTGATTACACTTACTGATGGCGAAGGTGGTTCTTTACAGTCAACTGTTGGTCTGGAAGAAGATACATATACTTACGATGAGAATCGTAAGTATAAAAAAGTGAAACGTAAACACTTCATTCGTGATGCTGTTACTCAGAAAACATATGAGTTCAGCCGTTACGCTGGTATCCAAACTGAAACATTGTTGCGTATGATCAAAGATCGTCATGACATTATGTCTGTTGGTTTCTATATCTGCCGCAATAGTCGTAACGAATTGGGTAGTGCGATTCGTGCCAATCTTCCAAAGTTTACTGGTGATTATTATAATCAAATTGATATTTGGAGAAAAGCATTCAAGGCTGATGGCTTTGCTTCAGTCAAGAACACTGGTCGTGATGACTTGTTTATCGTACCTCAAGAATCAACTAAGATCCAAGAGGGTGAAATGAGTGTAACTTCCGATGCTTCAGCCAAGGCAATTGCAAGTAAATTTAGTCGTTTTTTGAACACCAAGAAGACTTCTCGGGTTCTTTTGAATAGATTTATCGGCTACGTTGCCTAAGTTGTTGATTTTAAAGAGGGAATTTTTTTGATAAAAAGATCAAATTTCCCTTTACTTTTATTGCGAATTGGCGTATAATAGTTGTATAAATTGATTGAAAGTTGTATTTTATTATGGAGAAAATGTTGGCTAAAATTGACGATGCGTTTCGTGCTGAGTTTGAGGGTAAACTCTTTGAGATGTTCCCTGATGTTAAAACCGAGGGAGTTGTTCAAAACTCTCAGTTGCTAGAAACCATGCGTGCTCTAGGAACAAAGACCTCACCCAAGTGGCTGATGGTAAATAAAGTTGGTCGTGGCTTGTATGCTGTCGATGGTGGTAAATCTGTTGTTATGGGTAATGTTGTTGTGAAAGAAAAGGAATCATTCGCTGTGGATTATACCAACACCGAATCGCTGATCCCATCCAAGGATCCAAACTTTGTACCATTCGGTAACTATACCGATTTGGAAGTAATCATCAAAGCCAAATTGTTCTATCCTGCATACATCAGCGGACCAACTGGTAATGGTAAATCAACCATGATCGAACAGATTTGTGCCAAACACAAACGTCCTTTGATTCGTGTTAACCTGAATATGATGACTGATGAAGAACAACTCATCGGTACGAAAACCCTTGAAGAAGGTAACGTACAAATCGTTGAAGGTCCAGTTCTTATCGCAATGCGTACTGGTTGTACTTTGCTTCTTGACGAAATTGACGCTGGTTCAGCAAACACTCTGCTTTGCTTGCAACCAATTCTTGAAGGTAAACCTTATTACTTCAAACTCAAGAACGAGATGATCGTTCCTGCTCCTGGATTTAACGTATTCGCAACTGCCAATACCAAGGGTAAGGGTTCAGACGATGGTCGTTACATCGGTACCAACGTACTGAATGAAGCATTCTTGGAACGATTCGCAGTTACCTTCGAACAGGATTATCCAAATGCGAAGGTTGAAGTTAAGATTATCAAAAATCTTATGGATTCTTATCAGTGTCCTGATGACGAATTCGCAGAGACTCTTGTTAAGTGGGCTGAAGCAATTCGACGCACTTTCCAAGATGGTGGTGTGGACGAAACCATTACGACTCGTCGTATGATTCATATTGTTCGTGCTTTTGCAATCTTCAAGAAACGTGAGAAAGCAGTGGAACTTTGCTGCAATCGATTCGACTCTGCAACGAAGGCTGCATTCATCGATCTGTATGATAAGGTTGCGACCCCAGCACCTGAGCCTGTTGCAGTGGCTGAACCAATCCCTGCAACTCCTGCAGATGAAGTACCATTTTAAACTTGCTTTGCAGGCAACTTTGTAGTATAATAATATTTGAAACTTGAAAAGGAATTTGATTATGTTGAAATTTTCTGACTTGTCCATGGCGCAAAAGAAATGCGTCGTTGCTTTGATTGAAGCGCAACCATCTTTGAAAAAGAATAGTAATATCTCTTTGAAAGAAGTTGTTGCTATTACTCAAGGTCTTGCTGCGAAACGCAGTGCTGGTGCTCCAAAGATCGGTTATCCAAACTGGTTGTTTAAGAGTAACAAAGTTGAACGTGGTTTATATCAATTGCCAGTTCCAACTGCTACTGAATTATCTCAGTATACCAAAGATGTTACTAGCAAACCTGCTACTAAGATCGTTAAGAATAAGAAAGTTGTTAAGGTAAAAACTACTAAGCCAGTTACCTCAACTTCTGATCTTTCCGAGACTTCACGTCTTGAAAAGATTATTAATGACTCTGTTGAAGTTGACTCCGATGTGGAAGACTTCAATCAGATTCTACGTGAGAACGGCATCGAAGTCTAATCACGTGTTTCGCCAGAGAGGTTACTGCCATCTCCTCTCTGGCTTTTTTCATTTATGATGGTTTATTATGGAGATATAATGTCTAAACAAGAAAAGTTGTTAAATAATTTGAAGTCTGGTTCTGAATTGACAGCAAAACAAATTAAAGGTTCACTCGGTATCGCTCATCCAGCTTCTGCTATTCGCAATCTTCGCGAAAAGGGTTTCTGTGTTTATTCTAATGCTGCTAAATTGGCTGATGGTACAAAGACAGTCAAGTATCGTTTAGGTACACCAAGCAAACGCATGGTTCGTCTAGCGAATCAAATTTTGGGTGCGTCTGCTTTTACAGCACAGAAGTAATCGAATTGGGTCTGCGGTCCAGACCCAATTTGTTATGGAGAGATAATGGCAACTAAAGATGATGTTAAGAAGTCCCAAACAGCTACGACTGGTGGGAGGAAATTTGATGGTAACAAACTTCAATATGGCTTGCTACCTCCACTGGCATTGAAGGCTACAGTAGAAATCTTGACCTTTGGTGCTGAGAAGTATGAACCAGATAATTGGAAGCATGTCCCTGATTCAAAACGTAGATACTTTGACGCAATGCAAAGACATCTTTGGGCATGGAAAGAAGGGGAACAGAACGACCCCGAAACTGGTAAGAACCATTTGGCTCATGCAATGTGTTGCCTAATGTTTCTATATGAGCATGATGTGAAATATTCAAAGGATTAATTATGTTGTTTGGTATTAACCCTATTCTCCAGACTACCAGCATGCCATTGAGCAAAAAGTTATTGCTACTCAGGCAACTCTAAAGGCTGAACAGGATTTGAAGCGTGTAACTGTTGAGGCTCAAAGCCGAGTTGCTCAGGCTGAAGGTGAAGCGAAAGCCATCGCGATTCAGGCTCAAGCTATTCAAACAAGTGGTGGTGCTGTACCTTTCGTAAATATTGGAAAATGATATGACAGAGAACCAAATTTTATTAGCAACATTACTTACAGCTGTTCTAATATTTGGTATTTACAAACACATCACATTTACTGCTATCAAAGAATGTTATGCGAATTGGTTTCGAAAAGAATACTGGAATTCGTATAACATTGTTGAAGCAGGATCTTGGTTTGCTAAGACAATTGTTATAGTTCCAGGATTGGTATTAATATATGGCAGTTGTATTTTGTAACATTATTTACATCTGCCATGCTTATTTGGGTATCGGAAAAGAAAGTATTGCCAACTCTAGTAGGATTTAATACTCTATGGATTTGGTTGAGCTTCATGGTAATCTCTCAACATTTAGTCAATTAAATTTGTCAAAACACGCTTTATAGGGTATAATGTATTATACATATATTATAACCAAATAAAAAGGAAAATAATTATGGAACAGATCTTTGTTCGTTGTTCTTTAGATGGACACGAAAATCAAAAGTATTGTGCGCTTGTTGATCATTATAAAGCTACTGGTAGCACAAACCAATGCCCACACCAAAACGAATGCACTGATTTGAAAACGTATGTTAATAATGAAGAAGGAAAATTAAATGAAATTAAGTAAAGAAACCGTAGGCTTGATCAAGAACTTTGCTGGTATCAATAGCAATCTTCTTTTGAAGACTGGTAATAAATTGGCCACAATTTCTGGTCAGAAAAACGTAATGGCAGACGCAACTGTCAGTGAAACATTCCCTGACTTTGGTATCTATGATCTAAACGAATTCCTTGGCGCAATGTCAATCTTCGAAGATCCTGAATTAGATTTTAAAGACAAATATGTTTTGATCAAAGAGGGTGGTCGAAGCATTAAGTATTTTGCTGCAGAAGCAAGCGTATTGACTTCTCCTCAGAAAGCAATTACATTCCCTGAATCAGAAATTGAATTTACTCTTACAGCAAGTATGCTTGATATGATTCGCAGAACTGCAGGTGTATTGAAGGTTACTGATCTTACTATTACTGGTGATGGTAAAAAGATTACAGCAGTTGTTGGTGATAAGAAAAACGCAACTGGAAATACTTTCCAAGAATCTGTTGGTGAAACTGATAAGAACTTTGCTGTTCATTTGAAAGTTGAAAATCTTAAAATGCTTCCAGGAGATTATACTGTTAGTATTTCTTCAAAGAAGATCTCTCGTTTCCAGGGTACTGGAGATTTAGTTTATTATGTAGCAGTTGAGGCAGATTCTACTTTTGACTTCTAATATGGAGTGATTGATGATTGATTTTCGTGATGACCAGTTTTTATGGGTGGAGCGATACAGACCACAAAAAATTGATGAGTGTGTTCTTCCTGAATCTTTGAAGGATACATTTAAACAGTATATCGCTCAAGGCGAACTACCGCATTTCCTATTGTCAGGAACAGCTGGTATTGGTAAGACAACTGTGGCAAAGGCACTATGTAATGAGATCGGTGCTGAATATATAATGATCAATGGTTCAGAGGAGTCGGGTATCGATACTCTTAGAGTAAAGATTAAAGGGTTTGCGTCCAGCGTATCCCTTACCGACTCACCTAAAGTTGTAATCATTGATGAGGCAGATTATCTTCAAGCGAACTCTACTCAACCAGCTTTACGTAGCTTCATTGAGGAGTTCTCTGCTAACTGCCGATTCATCTTTACTTGTAACTTTAAAAATCGTATTCTAGAAGCAATCCATTCTCGTTGTGCATGTATTGATTTTAAGATTGATGCTAAAGATAAACAGGTTCTTCTTGGTAACTTTTTTAAACGAGCATCTCAAATTCTCAAACAAGAGAACATTGAATTTGATCCAAAGGTAGTTGCTGAATTAATTACCAAACACTTTCCTGATTACCGTAGGGTTCTGAACGAACTTCAGCGTTACAGTGTTTCAGGTAAAATTGATTCTGGTATTCTTGTTAACATGAGTCAAGAATCTTTCAAAGATCTAATTAAGTTAATGAAAGAAAAAGATTTTACCAATGTTCGTAAGTGGGTTGGTAAGAATTCTGATAACGATACTGTTGCATTGTTTCGTGAATTTTATGACACAGCTGTAAACATTTTAGTTGCTGAAAGTATTCCTCAATTGGTTTTAATCCTTGCTGACTATCAGTACAAAGCTGCGTTCGTTGCTGACCATGAGTTAAATATTATGGCTGCATTGACAGAGGTTATGGCTGACTGTAAATTCAAGTGAGGTTAAAATGGAATATCTTTTATACATAGTTATATGGATCATGGGTGCAGTTTATGGTTGGTATGCAAGAGAACGACATGCTAAAAGAACGATTGGTAGATTCGTGGCGCATGTCGAAGCAGAAACAGTTAAGGCTGTTAATGAATCCGTAATCCAAATTACGCTAGAAAAGAACAATGGTATTTTCTATATTTGGAATAAAGATACAAATGATTTTATGGGTCAGGGTAAAACTAGACAAGAATTAGAAAATGCTCTTGCAAAAAGATATCCTGATAAGAAGTTTGCATTAGACCCAAAAGAATTGAAGGTGCTCAATGAGTCTACTTAAATTTACAGTTATCGAAATGCCATTGTTTTAGTTGGTGAACGCCACCAACTTTATTACAATGTGGACAAGTAGTTATTGGAACTTTAACACCACGATTTGGAGAGATTGTGCCATGCATAGGGTTATTTTTACCAGCCATTCTTTTAGAAAATTCTGGACGTTTCTTTCCCCTTGTTGAATGTTTGGTTGAATTCTTTTGCGCATCAGACATACGTTTCTTTTGCTCTTCTGATGCGCGACATCCATAGTGTGGTGCTTTTATACCAGTACAAGATGTTGCTATTAATGGACCAAGACAAGAGTCGTCCACAGTAATTGTTTTTAGGGATTCGAAGACAGGGTCTTCTGTTGGCGTATAAATATACATGCTGGCATAGTCCTTTTATGTTAGAGTAGGTAGAGGGTGCAACCTCGTGACCTACAACTATTTAGTAAATTAACTTTTTGAAACGAATATATTATGTCACCTTTTGATTTTTTAAATGCTATAAACACTACCAAAGAAAATTTATTTGAAACTGATCCACAAGCAAAGAAAGATTATAGTGCTTTTCTTATAAATAGAGGGTTATCGTATTTCCCCGATACTATCTTTTATGCAAACCAGATGAATAAACATCCGAGTTTGGATAAAGATATGCAGTTTTTCTTTTTCCTAAATATTATTTCTAAGAAGAAGAGATTTAGTAAATGGTCTAAAAAAGACCCAGCTACTGAAAATCTAAACTTGGTTAAAGAGTATTATGGATATTCAAGTGAGAAGGCGACAGAAGCGTTAAAAGTTTTGTCTGATAATGACTTGATTATGATAAAAGAAAAACTATATAAAGGTGGAAAATCATGACTGTTGAAATGATTTATTACGACTGGACACCAGGGTCCATGCTTGAAGTGGTTTTACCTGAGCCTGACGCATTCCTGAAGGTTCGTGAAACTTTGACTCGCATTGGCATTGCCTCCAGAAAAGAAAACAAATTATATCAATCTTGCCATATTTTACATAAGCAAGGTAGATATTTCATCGTTCACTTCAAAGAATTATTTGCATTGGACGGTAAGGAATCGAATATCACTGGTGGTGATATCGAGCGTAGAAATGCTATTGCTAGTCTGCTACAAGATTGGGATCTTTTAAAGATACTAAATAATACGCAGGCTGAGCAAAAAGCATCTCTGTCGCAAATTAAGGTCGTCTCTTTTAAAGAGAAAGATCAATGGGAACTAGTACCCAAGTATAACATAGGGTCTAAGACTAAAAAGGTTTAAATTTACAATTATCAAAATGCCATCTTTTTGATAATCTAACATTTATTTGTGATAATAGCGTTTTTAATATAACATAGGAAAGAAAACAAAATGATTAACTTGCAACTTGAAATTAATGAAGTAAATATGATTCTAGCAGTATTGGGTAAACATCCTTTCGAGGCAGTTGTTGCTTTGGTTAGCAAAATCAAAACTCAAGGCGACCCACAAGCACAGGCTATTGCTGACGCACAAGCTGCACCAGCACCAGCACCAGATGCACCAGCTGCTTAATAGAAGCCAGCATAAAGACTTCACCTTAGGACCGCTAAGATTACGAAGCGTATAAAGCTGGTAGTACGTTAAGTTACCGCTGGAACCAGTAACCAGCATTTATCGACATGCCTTCGGGGTGTCAAATTTTATAACTCGCTTAATAGGAGAACTATATGGGAAACAACATTCCTTTGCTATTTGGTCCAGGCTTTAAGGACTTCGACAAATTCTTTGTCGGTTTCGAAGACACTGCAAAACAACTACAAACTTTGCACGCTGATCTGACGAAAAACATTCCAAACTATCCACCATATAACATTCGCAAGAATGACGAGAATCATTACACCATTGAGTTGGCTGTAGCTGGTTTTGGTGAATCAGAAATTGATATCACTATTGATGGTGGTAAATTAATTGTTTCTGGTAATGTTAAACAAGAAACAGATGAGTCATATGACTATTTGTTCAAGGGAATCGCTACTCGTGCCTTTACTCGTGCGTTCGCGATTGACGACCACATTGAAGTAAAGAATGCTGAACTGTTCAATGGTATGCTTAAGATTGCTCTTGAGCGTCTTATCCCTGAAGAAAAGAAACCAAAGAAAGTTCCAGTAAAAACAACTGGTAAAAAAGAATTCTTGACTGAGGCAGAATAACATGACTAACATTTTAAAATCCATTAAGGGATTTGTTATGGAAGTTATTGAATGCATCCAAGAAGCAAAGAAGCTACAAGCACAGGAGCACACAAAATGGCATTCCTGAAATTCTTTTCTTTTTTATTCAAACGAGATGAATCTTCTCCCTTAGAAGATTACATTGTAAGTAAAAATCCTCAATCGTTATCTGATGTTGAACATTGGACTCGCCGATACTATGAGGGTGAGTTGAGAGGTTTGTAATAACAGGGGAGGAAACTCCCCTTCATCAATATGATACCAAGAAAATTATCCATATTAGACTCTGATCGAATTAAGACTCATTTAAAATCATTGGGTGCAGAAGATCGCAGACTTCGTTTCGGTATGATTGTCAGAGATGAATACATCGATGAGTATGTTGAGAATTCATTTAAGTCTGAGAGTAAATGGTTTGGCGTTGATCACATCGATGGTCACCTTGTTGCTACATGCCATGCAGCGATTGTTGATGGATTGGCTGAACTTGGTTGTTCAGTTTCAGAGGAATATCGTGGTGAAGGTTTCGCTCAGCTTATGTTCGCTAGAGCAGTAACATGGTTAAGAACCAAAGGTATTACTGATGTTTGTATGCACTGCCTTTCTGAGAATGGGGCAATGAAACATATTGCTCGTAAAAATGATATGGTCGTTGTATCAGAGCAAGGTGAAACAGATGCCAATGTTAAATTGGAACCTGCCGATCTTCTGGCACATATCGCCGATGCATATGCAGATAGAATGGCTGTTTATGATATGATGTTGAAGTCACAGATAAAGTTCTTCAGGAGTGTGTATGCATAAATACTTTGATGAAGAAGTAGAAGGTAAATGGGAAGATCTTCCTGCTGATTTTACTTGTCCTGAGTGTGGTGTTGGCAAAGATGAATATGAGGTAATCTAAATCATGACAAGGGGAACTTCGTGTTCCCCTAAATATTTGTCATGAAAGCCAAACTCTCACCAAACCTAATTTCATTCTTTCTGGTTCGCAGAGGGAATTGGTTTCTCAAAGTATCTGTTTATAAAAACAAACAGATTTTAGTTTTAATGCAACATGTATATGATATGGATACCATTGTTATGCAATACTTCCATGATCAAGAAAAAGCAGCAGATTTTATCGAACACATTATAGAGGAAGTATAAAATGATTAAAGTATTTAAGTTATTGAATGGTGAAGAACTCATCTCTGAAGCAACTGGTAATGGTGGAAATTCTTATACCTTAAAAGATCCAGCTGCAATTGTTATTCAACAAACAGCAAAGGGAGTTGGCGTTGCTCTTGCTCCTTACATGCCATATGCGAATAGTGAAATTACACTATACGTTTCAGGTATTGTTTCCGAGTCAACCCCAAATGGTGATATGGAGAACGAATATCGCCGTATCTTTGGCTCAGGTATTGAGGTTGTTTCAACAGTCCCTAAAATCGTTGTTTAAACGATCGTAGGGAGGTTTTACGGCTCTCAGTGGGGTTTTACCCACCTATACGCTTAAAACCCTGCTACGAGCCTTTCTCGAGGTTTAAATCGTAATAAAGAAGGTTTAAAAATCAAGAACTTACGATAACCCTACTTTTTGTAGGGTTTTTCACATTTCGCTTTACTTTCATTGCGAAATAGGGTATAATATATGTATAATGATTGAAAAGGAACTGAAAATGATTAAAGTGAATGTTCGTGATGTGATTCGTTCTTATGACTTCAAACCTATGGTTGGTCGTGAAGATTGTTTCGTTGAAGGTGTAGTTGAGTGTTTAACTAATGAACAGGGTTATGCTGCCTACAAAATTACCGTTACTAAAGATTCTTGGTCTGATTCTGAAGACAAAGGTCGTGTTGGTAAAATTGTTTTTGTTCCAGTTGAAGTTTCGTTCATGGAATATGCTGGTCGTGTTATCAATCTCTCTCGCATTTAATTGAAAGGTATATTATGTTCTATAAATCTAAATCTGAACTACGTGCTGAAACTGAAAACCAACTACAATTGTTTTTGAAAGGGGGTGGATCTATTGAAGTTGTTAAGCCACGCAAAACTCCAAAACAAACTATGCGTTGTAAAACAAGTCGTGTCGCTTCTACTGGTACTTCTGGCTTTGCTGTTGGTTTTCCTACAAAGTCTTTTGTATAATGCGTGCCTTCCAAGAAATAACTCCAGACTGGGTCGGTAACGTACCGAACCATATCTATTATTTGACAGACAACAAAGAGAAGATGGTTGCCTTCTATAATGTGAACAGTGGTGAGGTAAAGAAGTTTATCAAGCCAATGCGTTTCGATATGCGTTACAGAAAATTTAAGGAATTAAAACACAAATGAATATCAATGCATTCTTGAACTCCCTTGCGGCAAACGCATCGCGTAACTTTAAAAAAGAGCAGTTGACTGCCAACGAAGATAACGAACTACTACGCAATGTTATTCGTTTGGCTCTTGATCCATTTACTCAATTTTATATCCGTAAGATTCCAAAGTATACTCCGAACAAAGGAGAAGGTATTGCGCTTGCGTTTGCCCTTGACTCACTCTACGATTTATCTGCTCGCCATGTAACTGGTAACGCAGCCATTGCTCATCTTACTGGGATGCTTGAAGCATTGAATGAAGAAGACGCAAAGGTTATTGAGCGCATCATTCAGAAAGATTTGACGTGTGGTGTTCAAGCATCAACTGCCAATGATGTATGGATGGGTTTGATTGCTGAATATCCATGCATGCTTTGCTCTCCATTCGAACAGAAGCTGGTTGATAAGATCAAATTCCCTGCTTATGCTCAGTTGAAAATGGACGGCATGAGATTCAATGCAATTGTTAAAGATGGCGTTGTTGAATATCGTAGTCGTAACGGCAAAGAATTGAACTTACTTGGAAACCTTGACGATCAGTTTATTGCTATGGCTGATGGTGGAGATTATGTTTTCGATGGCGAACTCATGATTATGTTTGATGGTGATTATCAATTTGCAGATCGTCAAACTGGTAATGGTATTCTAAATAAAGCAAACAAGGGAACTATATCAGCAGCAGAAGCTAGTTTGGTACACGCTACAGTATGGGACGTTATTCCTTATGTTGTTTTTAAAGATGGGTATTGTGATTCTCCATACTCAAAGCGTTTCTCGAATCTTGGAAAAATGGTCAACAAACTCAAAGCAAAAGACAAGCGAGTGTGGTTGGTTACAAGTAACATTGTGAATACAATGGAAGAAGCTACAGAAATTTTTGAGGGATATCTTGCCGAAGGTTTGGAAGGGATTATTCTTAAAGATGGTAGTGGTGTTTGGGAAGATAAACGTGCAAAACACCAGATCAAATTCAAAGGGGAACTAGAGTGCGATCTTAAGATCGTTGGCGTAGAAGGTGGAACTGGCAAGTATGTAGGTATGCTTGGTAATATTATTTGCGAATCTGCTGATGGTGTTATCAAAGTGAATGTTGGTTCTGGTTTTAATGACTTGCAACGTAAGACTTTAGTCAATGAAAAATTACTTGACAAAATTGTGGCAATCAAGTATAATAGTAGAATAAAGAATAAAGCTGGGGAAGAAAGTCTATTCCTTCCCATATTTGTTGAACTGCGTGATGACAAGGATACTGCAGATACATCTGCACTAATAAAATGATACTAGAAAGTAGAATGTTCCCGAAGAGGTTCTTTGATCTTCGTTCAGAAGAAGATATGAAAGTAGTAAAACATTTTTTTCAAAAAAGTTCATGGGGTAAGAAACCTTGCCCATTCCTTTTAGAATATCCTTATACAAATATACCAGAGATGGTTAAAGATAAAATTGTGTATAACACATTTGGTATAAAACAAAATTGGAGTTGATATGAAAATTGACTTGACTAAAAATCGAGTTTAATGTATAATAGTTCTATAGATTATGAAATGGAGATGCTATGCCTAATTGGTGTGATAACAGTGTAACAATTACAGCTTCTAAAGAAAAGATTGATGCAATCGAAAATGCATTGAACACTGAAGAACAAGATTTCTTCTCTGCGATTCGTCCTCGTCCATTGACTGAAGAAGAAAACTGGTATGGTTGGAATGTGAATAATTGGGGAACGAAATGGTCTCCATCGGTTCACGACTTTAATCGCGAGAGTGATGACACTATTTGGATTTCTTTCGACTCTGCATGGACACCTCCTACAATTTTGTATGAGTTTATGCACGAAGAGGGTTATGATGTAAGGGCATACTACTTGGAAAGTGGTATGGGATTCGTTGGTAAATTTGAAGATGGCTATGATGACTGTTATGAGTGTGACATCAGCGATCGCGAATCTATCGAATCATTACCTGAAGATGTTGTTGACTATGCAGATTTGATGACATGCCATGAAGAATGGATTGAAGAAAATGGAGAAGAACTATAATGTCGGTACTTGCTTCGATTATAAAACAAAAAATATTTTTTAATCCAAATGATAAGAAGCATATTAATGCTTATAAAACATTTTTGAGAGAGCATCGTTGGGGAAATAATGGTTGTCCATTTATTCTTGAATTTCCAGATTTGACAATTCCAGATATGATTAAGGATAGATTGATACATAAGTTGTTGGGTATTAGGCATGAACCATATAAGGCGAATTTAGAATGAAAGTAGCAATTAATACATGTTTCGGTGGCTTCGGTATCTCAAATGTAGCGTTTGAGAAGTTACTTGAACGTAAGGGTATTGCATTCAATAAAGTGCCAACCAAGGGGCTAATTCGTGGAAACGAATTTGATTATTACAGAGTTGATGCAGATCCTGATGGAGAAGATTATATTAGTGAGTATGACTTCTTTGATAATCGTGCTGATGCAGATTTGATCGCAGTGATTGAAGAGTTGGGTAAAGACTCATGGGGTTGGGCAGCAGAAATTGCCATTGTTGAAATTCCTGATGATGTCAAATGGCATATTCATGAATCTGATGGTATGGAACATGTAGCAGAAGATCATAGGACATGGTCATGAACGAAGTGAAAACTGAAAACGAACATCTGTTTCCTAGTGGTGGATTGAGTATTCCCTATGAAGTTGGTCATGCAATTACTAAGGAATGTCTGATTGACTCTCGAAACTATTTGCAATCTGAGTTAGACCAGTGGGAGCAAAATCCAAAAGATGAACTCAATCCTGATGGTTATTGGTTACATCCTGAAGATGTTGTTAATAATATGAAGTATGTTCGTGCAATGAATTTGTTAATTGATTATTTTGGTGGTGAACATGCGTAAAGAACTAGATGAAGCACTCTGTGCGAAGTATCCGCTGATTTTTAAAGATCGTCATGAAAACATGCAGAACACAGCCATGTGCTGGGGTTTTGAATGTGGTGATGGTTGGTATAATATCATCGATACTCTTTGTGGTTTGTTGACCAGCAAGTATCGTCAAGCCAAAGAACACTATGAATATCTTATTGAAATGGGTGTTGGTTGTATTCTTTACGGAACAAAAACAGTTACCCAAGAAGATCTAGATAATGCGAAAGCAAAGTTTGATGTTGAAACTGCCAAGGTTCCAGTTGCTGTTCAAGTCAAAGAAAAGTATGGCGGACTGCGATTCTATGTACGTGCTGCAACTGATAAACATTATCAGTATATTACTTTTGCTGAGTCTATGAGTTATCGTACTTGTGGAGAGTGTGGTGCTCCAGGTAAAACTTATACTGATGGATGGCATATGACTCTGTGTGATATTCATGCAGCAATGAATGGTAAAGAAGAAGAATATGAATCTGATGAGGGGGATGAAGATGTTGTATAGTAAAGACCAACTGCCAGATTTGTTTCAAAAGATTGACGATTTGATCGTTGGTTCTGGATTCAAGTCATACAAAGAACCAGCACCGAAATACATCATGGGTCCAAACTGGACCGATGAATTGCGTCAAAGTAATGGTTATACCCTTATTGATGGCGAGTGGTTTAAGGTAACACCTATACAAAATTATTGGGATTACTTCAAGAAAGATCTTGAAAAGTTGATGGACGATATGTCTAATCAAGGAAAGAAACTTGGTTTGCAACAACGAAGACTTTATGAGATGGAGTATGGCTTACGAGTTGCAGAAAAAGCATTAATTACTTCTCAAAAACTTATGCAGGAAGCAATAGACAATGTCGATTGATTATAGAAAGGTGCCAGCTTTGTTACGATCCCCAGTTAAAACAGAAGATACAATCACATTAACTGTTACTCGAGAGTTTGTCGAGGGTTATGTGTTAAAGAAGAAATGGAAAGATTTCGGTCCAAGTATGCCAATGCTTATATCAGCCCAAGAGGTTGAGAATAGCGATGGTGAATTTATTAAGGTCAAGGTGATTCCAATTGATTAAGAACATTAAAGTAAATGCATTCGTCACTGAAATTGGATATGAAAGCGAAATTTAATATTTGCAATATTCAAAATGATATCGTTTCATATTACCTGCTCCACCAGTTTTACCACAGTGTGGGCATGTAGTAGTTTTCTTTGGAACACCTTTTAATGCAGCAGAAGTTCTTTCAGAAATTAATTTTTTAGTTTCATCAGATTGAGTAGTCCCAAGGCGATTGGTATTACCCATTCTAGCAGCAGATACTTTAGCCTTAGATTCTTCTGAAAACTTCTTACCTTTATTATGGTCATTACCTTTCATTGAAAGAGCAGTTCCAGGTTTTGGTATACCTCTTTGCGCTTCTGAGAGTCTCTTTCTCTGCGCATCAGTCATCTTATACCCACCTTTATTAAAGAAACTACCATCACCATTGTGTTGATTTAACCAATTAGAATTTGTAGATGCTTTGACTTTGCAAAGAAAGCGATATTCCCATTTTCTAGCATCTTCTTTAGAATCAAATGTTTTTGTTACCTTAAAAGTAAATGCATCTTTACCATGTTCTAAAATTAGTTGCTTCACAACTTTAGATGAGGTAAAATAAGATGTCCATAATTGATCTGGATGACAATGTTTACTGTAACGAGAGCCATAGTAATATTGCCCAGTTGCTTTACAGTAGATTAGATACGTAAATGGTATTCTGTCTTTCATATAATTATTTAGGAGATTAAAATTTTCATTTTTGATGTAGAAACCCTTGGTGTTGAATCCAAATCAGTAATCTTATCTGCTGCGTTAATTCATTTTGATCCAGAGAAGAAACCAACATATCAAGATTTACTTGACGATGCTTGTTTTGTAAAACTGAATGCCAAGGATCAAATTTCAAGATTAAAACGCACCATTGATAAAGGTACTATTGATTGGTGGTCAAATCAACACGAATATGTTCGTGGTATTTCTTTTGATCCAAAACCAACTGATCTATATGCAGAAGATGCTATAAAAGAATTGCAAGCATACATGGCTAAGTTTGTAAATGCAAATGGTCAGACTATGTGGGCAAGAGGTTCTCTTGATCAAATGGCAATTGATTCCCTTGCTAAAAAACTTGACATGCCAGCAATTACAGGATACGCACAATGGAGAGATGTAAGAACAGCAGTCGATATTCTTTACGGAACTACCAATGGGTATGTAGAAATAGAACATCCTCTATTTAATAGAGCATCCGTAATTAAACACCATCCTGTTCATGACTGTGCTCTTGACGCTATGATGTTGTGTTATGGGAAGGGCACTTAGTGCCATGTCTCTTTGTCAGTGTCGCTAGTGGAGCAACTGTTCCGCAGTATTGACATGTTGCTCGTTTCTGTGGAACACCTTTAACTTTAGCAGATTGTTTTGCTCTAGTTTCAGCTGATGGAGATACCCCATAAGATGGATTTTTATCACCAGAAAACTTATCAGATAATTTTTTCTTAGTTATATCAGATAATGTGACGCCATATCTTGGATTCTTTTCTCCAAGTTTAGCCTCAGACATTTGTTTTATAGTTTCCTCTGTATGTTTAATTCCATACATTGGGTGTAAATGTTTTACACTATATCTCTCGAAAGGTGGTAATTTTGATTCATCAAATTCGAAATTCTTTAAAGATTCGAATACATCTTCTTTATAAATATCCATGCTGACACTCCCTTTAGTGTTAGAGTCCTGGATGTTGCAAGCATCGCGAGGGCACTTTTTATTTGACTTATACCCAGAAATAGGGTATAATTATATTTATTACTTTGGAAAATTCTAATGTCAGAATTTTATACTTCAGTACACCCAATCGGTGATAAGATATTCATCCGAGGTGTAGAAAATGGTAAACGCTACCAACGTAAACTAGACTTCAGCCCAACTCTTTATGTCACTTCAAAGAAACCCTCCAAGTGGAAAACACTGGAGGGAACATTCGTTGATGAAGTTAATCCTGGAACGATCAAAGATACTCGTGAGTTTATCAAACGATATGATGGTGTTCAGGGGTTTGAAGTTTATGGCAATTCAAACTACGCTTATCAGTACATAAGCGACAATTATCAGCACGATATCAATTGGGATATGGAACAGATTAAAGTGTTCACAATTGATATTGAGACTGCCACTGAAAATGGATTTCCTGATATTCGTGCAGCAAATGAGGAAGTCCTTCTTATCACAGTTAAAGATCTTCAATCAAAAAGAATTATTACATTCGGTAGTAAGCCTTATGTCAATCCACGTGACGATGTTATCTATGTGAATTGTAAGAATGAACAAAACCTTCTTACACAATTCCTGGAGTTTTGGGTTAAGAGTTATCCAGATGTAATCACTGGTTGGAATACTGACTTCTTTGACGTACCATATCTTGTTCGTAGAATTGAACGAGAACTTGGTGATGGTGCATCCAATAAGATGAGTCCATGGGGTTATGTTAATGAGCGCAAAACATTCATCAAAGGTAATGAAGAGATTCATTACGATATTGTTGGTATTGCTCAGCTAGACTATCTTGAACTCTATAAGAAATATACATATTCTAAACAAGAGTCATATCGTCTTGATTATATTGCAGGTGAAGAACTCGGTGATGCAAAGAAAGAAAACCCTGGAGATTCTTTCAAAGATTTCTATACCAATTATTGGCAACAGTTCGTTGACTATAATATTCATGACGTAGAGTTGGTTGACAAACTAGAAGATAAGATGCGTTTGATCGAACTGCATCTGACCATGGCTTATAATGCGAAGATTAATTTTGAAGATGTTTATTCTCAGGTTCGTATGTGGGATACAATCATCTACAATCATCTCCGTAAAAAAGGTATTGTTATTCCAGCCAAGAGTCACTCTGGTAAAGATGCTCAGTTTGAAGGTGCATATGTTAAAGATCCGATCATTGGTCTTCATAAATGGATGGCTTCATTTGACTTGAACTCATTGTATCCGCATTTGATTATGCAATACAATATCAGCCCTGAGACTTTGACATCTGAAAAGATTTCTGTGACTGTTGATAAACTTCTAAATCAAGAGATTGATACAAGTTATGTTAAACAACGAAATCTTGCTTTGACTGCTAATGGTTGGACTTATACTAAAGAGTTCAAGGGGTTCATGCCTGAACTTATGGAAGAGATGTATAAGAATCGTTCAAAGTTTAAGAAGCAGATGTTGAAGGTTCAACAAGAGTATGAGAAAGATAAATCTCAGAAACATCTTCTAAAGGATATCTCTCGTTTGAATAACCTGCAGATGGCTATGAAGATTGCGTTGAACTCAGCTTATGGTGCCATGGGTAATCAGTATTTCCGTTACTTTGACATTCGTATGGCTGAAGGAATTACTACTTCTGGTCAGTTGTCCATTCGTTGGATGGCAAATAAACTTAATGCTTTCATGAACAAAACATTGAAGACTGAAGGTAAAGATTATGTTGTTGCCATTGACACTGACTCAATTTACCTTACTCTTGAAACATTAGTTGAGAAAACCTGCGAAGGTAAAACTGATGATCAAAAGATTAAATTTATGGATAAGATTTGTGAAGATGTTTTCCAACCATTTATTGATTCAGGTTACCAAGAACTCGCTGATTATATGAATGCGTATAGTCAAAAGATGCAGATGAAGCGAGAGGTTCTTGCTGATAAAGGTATCTGGACTGCGAAGAAAAGATATATTCTTAATGTACATAACTCAGAAGGTGTTCAATATGCAAAACCTAAAATCAAAGTTATAGGTCTTGAGATGGTTAAGTCTTCAACTCCAGCTGTTATACGTGAGAAGTTGCGTGAGAGTATTGGGGTAATTCTCAAGGGCGATCAAAAGATCCTACATAATTATGTTATGGAATTTAGAAAAGAGTTTGATAAACTTCCTGTTAAAGAAATAGCATTTCCACGTGGTGTCAATGGAATGAAGCAATATGCTGGTTCTCCAATCTATTCTAAGGGAACTCCGATCCACGTTCGTGGTGCATTATTGTTTAATCATTATACTAAGAAACTCGGACTTGATAAAAAGTATCAACCAATCAAGGATGGAGATAAGATAAAGTTTGTCTATGTTCGCAAACCAAATCCGTTCCAAGAAGATGTTATTGCTTTTGCTCAGGAGTTACCTAAAGAGTTTGACATGGAAACCTACATAGATTACGATAAACAATTTGAAAAGGTTTTCATTGATGCTCTTCAGATTGTTATTCAACCATTGGGTTGGTCAACAACAGAACACAGTTCATTAGAGGATTTCTTTGAATAATATTCGTATAATTAAAACTGGGATTAATGTTTCAAAGATATTGAAACAACTTGAAGAGTATAAGTCTGATTGGGGAGCGCAAAAGAAAATCGAAGGAATACATAATGTTCATGATGACCATGGATTTCCTGATGTTAATGCTGGTGTTCTTCAACTTATTATGGGTGGAGTTACAAACGAAAAAGAATATGTTGGTCATACAGAATTATGTAAACCAACAGATGCATATTACCACCATACACACATAGTTTCGTTTTTAAAACGTAACTTTCATACACATAGACGTTGTGGGTTTCTCTCTCTTCCAGTTGGTGGAGAAGTTGGAACTCACATAGACATAGGTTCTTATTACCAAACAAAGGACAGGTATCATCTATCAATTCAAGGAAGATACATATATACAGTCGGAGATGAATCCGTAACTGTTGAACCTGGAACTTTGCTTTGGTTCAATAACAAACTACCCCATGGAACAAAAAATATTGGGGATTGCGTAAGGGTTACATTTGTTTTTGATGTTCCACACCACAAGAGTAATCCATAGTTGCTTTGCAACTTATTTTATAGTATAATATACTAAAGGAGATTGATATGAAAATTTTAAGATTTCACGCTGAATGGTGCGCACCTTGTGCTGCATTCGTACAAGTTTTGCGTCAAGCAAAAGAAAAGATGGGTGGCGAGTTTCCAATGCCAATGGACTCAGTAAACATCGAAGAAAATATTATGGAAAGTATTGCATTTGATATTAAGAATATCCCAACATTGGTTATGATTGATGATAAACGTAATGAGATCAAACGATCAGTTGGCGTTATGTCTGTTGATCAAACTATTGCTTGGATGAATGATACAACTCCAGCTTCTAAGTCTGATGTTAAAGAAGTTAAAAAACCAGCAGCAAAGAAAACTATTACAAAGAAACCTGCAGCTAAAAAAGCACCTGCTAAGAAAGTTGTAACCAAGAAAACTCCAGCAAAGAAAACTGTTGCTAAACCAAAGGCAAAATAATGAGCATCCTAGACAAAATCAAAAAGAATTCGACAATTAAAGACTCAGCGATTCTTTCAGAATCAAAATTCTTTAAGAAGAAGGATATGATTCCTACTTCAGTTCCGATCATTAATGTGGCTTTGTCTGGTCGTCTTGATGGTGGTTTGACTCCAGGTATCACTATGTGGGCTGGTCCATCAAAACACTTCAAGACTGCTTTTAGTTTGTTAATGGCAAAATCCTATTTGGACAAATATGAAGACGCTGCTTTACTTTTTTATGATTCTGAGTTTGGTACTCCTCAGTCTTATTTCGATACTTTCGGGATCGATCCTTCAAGAGTTGTTCATACTCCACTTACCGATGTAGAACAATTAAAGTTTGACATTATGCAACAACTACAAAACGTAGAGCGTGGCGATCATTTGATTATCGTTATTGATTCAATTGGTAACTTGGCTTCAAAGAAAGAAGTTGATGATGCACTTGAAGGTAAATCTACTGCAGATATGACTCGTGCTAAACAAATGAAGTCTTTGTTCCGTATGGTAACACCACACTTAAATTTAAAAGACATTCCTTTGGTTGTTGTTAACCATACATATATGGAGATCGGTTTATTTCCGAAAGCCATCGTTGGTGGTGGATGTGTTGTTGAAGGGACACAGATTCAATTAGCTGACAACTCGCTAAAGTCGATTGAAGATTTCGTAGTAGGCGATCTAGTTAAAACCTTAAACGGTACTAAAGAAGTTACCGCTACGTGGAATCCTGAGACATTAGACGAAGGCGAACCAGAATGTTTTGAAGTTGAATTTGAAGATGGATATAAAGTTATTTGTTCTAATACACATAAATTCTTAATTAATGGTGAATGGGTAGAAGCAAAGGATTTGTCTATTGGTATGGAGTCAGCTGAATACTAGAGTTCAGGATTGTATAAATAGTTCATAGGAGAAAAATGTGAACTATTTAAAATTGTACAATACTTTAATCGAAGACGCAAGAACTAATCCAAAACCTGATATCTATAAAGAATCACACCACATAATACCCAAGTGTCTTGGTGGCGATAATTCAAAAGATAATCTGATTAATTTGACAGCAAGACAGCATTATATTGCTCATTGGATTTTATATAAAATACACAAAACACCTGCATTAGTTCATGCGTGGAATTGTATGAGTATAATAGGTAAGGAACAGGATTCTAGAAAACAAAACTCTCATTTATTTGAATATTGCAAAAAATCTAGAAGTGCTGAATTATCAAAACAAATGACTGGCTCTGGCAATAACTTTTATGGAAAAACTCATTCATTAGAAACTAGACAAAAATTATCAAACGCAGCTAAAGGTAAGAAATTATCTGCGGAGAGGATTAAGTGGTTTACTGATAATGTAGCTAAAGCTCCCAGAACAAAAGAACACTGCTCTAAAATTGGTAGATCTGGAAGAAAAATGTTACAAAATGTAAATACGTTAGAAATAATTAGAGTCGAATATTCTGATATTAGGTGTCAATCATCAGAATGGGTTAATCCGAGAAAATTAAAACCAGAGCAACAATATAAATGCAATTATTGCGATATGGTTACCACTGCTAGTAATTTAAGCAGATGGCATAATGAAAAATGTAAAAGGAAAATATGAAAATTAAAAACATAACACCAGTAGGAAAACACCACGTGTTTGATATTTCAGTTGCTGACGCTGAACACTATGTATTGGAAAACGGCGTAGTTACACATAACACTGGTGCAATGTACTCAGCTGATAACGTATACATTCTTGGTCGTCAACAAGAGAAAGATGGTACTGAAATTGTTGGATATAACTTTATCATTAACGTAGAAAAATCTCGTTACGTAAAAGAAAAATCTAAGATTCCAGTCAGCGTATCTTTTGAAGGTGGACTGTCTAAGTGGTCTGGTTTACTTGATGTTGCTCTTGAATCAGGTCACGTTATTAAACCAAGCAATGGTTGGTATCAGAAAGTTGACAAAGAAACTGGTGCAATTGATGATAAGAAATATCGCATCAAAGACACAGACTCAAAAGAATTCTGGATTCCAATTCTTACAAGTAAATCATTCTATGATTTTATCAAGAACAAATATTCAATTGGTCAAGGTGAAGCAATGATGCGTGATGAACTTGATGATGCATTAGAGGCATTGGAATTCGATGAGTGATCATATAGAAAAACCACCATTCATTGCAGTTGAAAGCCGCAAGACAGGTGTCGTTGCTTTAAAGTTGACTGAAGGTCCATTTGAGGGTATAATATTCTCTTACGGTAAAGTTGACTTTCAAGAACAAGGCGACACTTGTAAACTTCATTTTGAATATGAAGTACACCAAAGCCCAATTGATTATGATAAGGAAGAACTTGAGCCATACCTTGGTGACCTTCTTCAATTTATAATTATGGATCAACTTTTAAAGAACGAAATTATTTACACTGGTGGAATTGATGAGAATAGAAACGAAGATTCTGAGCAATCTGATATATGATGAGCAGTACTGCCGAAAAGTTATTCCATTCATTAAGACTGAATACTTTTCGGACAGGAAAGAAGCAATTCTTTCAAAAATTATTGTTGAGTTCTTTACAAAGTATAACAAGCCACTGACTAAAGAAATTCTATCAATTGAGGTTGGTAATCGTCATGACATTAATGACAAAGAACTTGTAGAACTAAACTCCTACGTTGAAACATTGACTCATGAAGATGTTAATGAATTTTGGATGATGGAACAGACTGAAAAGTTTTGTAAAGATAAGGCAGTTTATAATGCGATTTTACATTCAATCAAAATCATTGATGGTGGAGATAAAGTCCACACAAAAGATTCAATTCCTTCTATTCTTTCTGATGCTCTTGCCGTCTCTTTTGATAACCATGTTGGTCATGATTATATCGAAAACAGTGATGAGAGGTATGAGTTTTATCATAGAGTTGAGGAAAAGATTGCGTTCGACTTAGATATGTTCAACAAGATTACCAAGGGTGGTCTTAGCAAGAAAACATTGAATATTGCTTTGGCAGGAACTGGTGTTGGTAAATCCTTGTTTATGTGTCATGTTGGCGCATCTGTTCTGACTCAAGGTAAGAATGTTCTTTATATCACTATGGAAATGGCTGAGGAACGTATCGCTGAACGTATTGATGCGAATTTGTTAAACCTTACCATGGATGAGTTGAAGGTTATTGATAAGGATATCTTTGATAATCGTATTGAAAAGATTGCCAAAAAAACTCAGGGCAAATTAATCGTGAAAGAATATCCTACTGCTGGTGCGCATGCTGGTCACTTCAGAGCATTGCTTGAAGAACTTAAACTGAAACGTGAATTTGTTCCTGATATTATCTTCATTGATTATTTGAATATCTGTTCAAGTCAACGTATGAAGCAGGGTGGAAGTATTAACTCTTATACATATATTAAGAGTATCGCTGAAGAGTTAAGAGGTTTGGCTGTTGAATATAATGTTCCAATTGTTTCAGCCACACAAACTACTCGAAGCGGATTCACAAATAGCGATCCAGGTTTGGAAGATACTTCTGAATCGTTTGGATTACCTGCCACTGCTGACTTTATGTTTGCGTTAGTTTCAAATGAAGAACTTGAGCAATTGAATCAGATCATTGTGAAGCAATTGAAAAATCGTTATAATGATCCAGGATTCTATAAGAGATTTGTTATTGGTATTGATAGAGCGAAGATGAGATTATATGATGTTGAAGCATCTGCTCAAGTAGGTTTGTCTGACTCTGGTCAAGATAAGGAAGATGTTCCTATGTTTGATAAGAGTGAATTTGGTAAACGACAAAGATCAGAAGGTTTCAGTGGGTTTAAATTTTAGGAGAAAGAAATGGTTAAAGTAATTGTAGCTGAAAAGAAAATTGATTGCTCAGAATTATTGGGTAAGTTTGTTGATGAATCTCATTACGATATTCTTGTTGAAGAAGATTGTGATGTTTATGCACCACCAAATTGTGACTTAGCAACCCAAGCTGAGTGTGATGTTCCTAAAGATTGTTCATCTTGCCCAAATGGTTCAGATGAACGCAGAATTATTTTTAAATTCCGCAAGAACTATTTCAGTAAGAAAGAACAGGATGATGCATATGCTGGACTTCGTGAAGCTGCAATTAGAACTGAGAATCGTGGACTTGCTTCTGGAATTAAAGATGGTGTTCTTGCCACATCCGAAGGTCGTGAATGGGTAACAAATTATCAAGATGAAATGATGCGTGCTCTTTTAAAGAATCGCAACTCAGCATTGATTGATGAAGATGTTATTGATACCATTCGTGCAAAATATCCTCGTGAAAACGATAAGAAGATGGCTGGTGGTGATGGTAAAAATAATGTATGGGTCATCTCTCGTTTCCGTGGCAAGTTTGATTTCGAAGCATGGTTAGATTCTATCAAACCAATGGGTCGCGAGGAAAGAGCAAAAGCCACTGAAGAAGTTATGAAAATGGTAAGTACCACAACATATGGCACTGCAGTTAATTCTGGTATTGCTGGCTGGTTTGATCGTTACCCACGTATCCCTTATGGTCGTGCTACTTCTTATACACGCGATAACTTTGAGAAGTTTAAAATGGCATATCCATTCTTACAAACTCTATCAAAGGGTTTCAAAGATCTAATGCCATGGCGTTATAACAATCAGATAGAAGCTGCGAAGAAGATTGATTCTCGTTTTCTAGTTCCAGGTACTCCATTTACTACAATCACTGTTAACAAAACATTCCGTACTGCGGCACACTTTGATGCTGGTGATTTGAATACAGGATTGTCAAATCTTCTAGTTATTTCAAACAATGGTAACTATACTGGCGGATATCTTGTTGCTCCAGAATATCGTGCTGCAGTGAATGTTCGTCCAGGAGATTTGTTGTTGATCAACAATCACGAAGTTCTGCACGGCAATACTCCAATTGTTCTTTTAGATGATGAGGCTGAGCGTATTTCTTTGGTTTGTTATTTCCGTGAGAAGATGTTTGATCTTGGTTCATATGAATACGAAGAAACTCGATATCAATTTGTTGAACATCGTAGATTGAACAAAGAACATCCTCTTTGGAAAAACTTATGGAATGGAGTTTCAGAAGGTATGTGGGAAACAAAAGAATGGTATGATTTCCTTGAACAGAAACTTGGTACTGAACAACTGCATAAATACCATCCAGAATCTAATGCTTCATCACTAGAAAGTTTCTTCTGATGTGTGGAGTAATTAGTGCTCTGATTCAGAATCCTACAAAAAGGGATTTTGACGCAATTAGAAAGGTGTTCCTCGAGTCAAAGATTCGAGGAATGCATGCAACTGGTATGTCTGTTATATACAACAATAAGATTATGACATTCAAAGAACCAGTCCCTGCCAATAAGTTTAGGCATTTAGATGATTTAGAGGAGATGGTTAATGATGACGGTAATCTTTACCTTATTGGTCACTGTAGATATAGCACTAGCGATTTATTGTATAATCAGCCGATAGCAAACGAAACTCATTCTATTGTTCACAATGGAGTTATTACTCAAGAACTACCAGAAAACTGGAGTAAAATATTCTACTATACATGTGACACAAAGAATGATTCTGAATTAGTATTACATTCTGATAATGCTCTTGGTGAGTATCCAGATGCATCTATGGCTGTTTGTGAATTATCAATTAAGAAAGAACTTACTGTTTTTCGAAATGGTAAACGTCCATTATATTTGACTTCTTTATCAAATGGTGTTATAATTACTTCTACTTCTGATATTGCCAAACGTGCAGGAATCAAAATGCCATCAGTTGAGGTTCCAATGAATACATATCTTACATTTAATTCTGATATGACTATGAATGTTAATGCTGTGATAACTAAAAAGCCAGACTTACAAAAGGTAGCTTATGAACTATGACAGTAAAAAGTTTACATATGGAATGGAGATAGAGTGGGGTGATGTTCCTCGCTCTTTTTCAATTCCAGAAGAACTCGGCACTTGGGAATATAGTGAACGAGATATTGTTAACCTAAAAGATCCATACAAATATGTTTGCGCAGACCCACTTGGAGAATCGCCACCAGTTGGCGGAGAGATCAATACGAAACCAACTAAGACTTGGGAAGAACAAGTTGATAGATACTTTCATCTTGAGAAACTATTCAAAGATAATGGTACACCTCCGACTGTTGGGGCTACTGCTCATACTCATATCCATTGTCGCGTGCCAGGGTTGCGTAATGATATCACTGCGTTAAAGAATCTAACAAAGTATATTAAAGAGAACCAAGCAACAACCATTGATCGTGTTTATGGTTTCTATGAACACAATCAAATGAAAGGCACTAAGGGTGCTAAAATGTATTTGAAGTTTGATGGTGGTCGCCCAATGCCTGATTATATGAGCGATAACATTATCAACAAAGCAACTGACTTTGATTCATTTATTAAGATGCATGCTGCAGGTAAAGATGGCGTATCAATGGGTCGCCCATTTAGATTCGCAATTAATATGTATGCATTAAAGCACATTGATACTATCGAGTTTAGATTATTCCGTGGCACATTGGATAGAACTGAACTTGAATCTTGTTTTAGATTTGTTCGCGATTTTCTTGACGCAGCATTAAATGATGGACCAACTGTCAATGAATTGATTGATCATAACAAATATAAATTCCCTCCAATGATTTGGGATCTAAATCAATTCATTGGCTGGAATAATACTAAACATCCTGAAGATCGTGGTGAAAAAGTTAGAACATATGTTGAAGTTGCGTAAATGTAGTCGAGATGAATTCATTGCAGCAATCAGTGAAGACAAGAACGATAACTTTGCTAAAACATTTGTTGCCAAAGCAGACATGCAAGGTCAATGGGATTATTGTATCGGTGCGTTTGATAAGAATGAATTGACTGCTGCAATTATCACTACAATATCAAAGACAAAACCTCACGTTGCAAATTTGCAACTCCTTCATACATTTGTAAAACATAGAGGTAAAGGATCGGCTCGATTACTCTGCGAGGACTCGTTAAAACGAGCGAGAGCCAATGGGGCAACTTACTTCAGGGTATCCTCTGAGAAGTCTGCCGTGGGCTTCTACGAGCGTCTAGGATTCCGCTTCTGGGGTGCTCAGAAGAGCGGTACTCAGCTATCCATCTTTAGAATAGGGGGAGATACCTTCCTAGAGGGCGACTACGACTACTCCGATACGACTATCAATAAAGCGGTCAACCGAAAGGGTAAGGGGGGCTGTACGACCCTCTACGACCTTGCTACGAGCCAAAATGGGGTCAAAATAGATGATTTTTGAGTCAAATTTCGCTTTACTTTTATTGCGAAATGGGGTATAATATATGATGGAATGATTGATAATGGATCTATACTATGAATATTGATTTGAACGCACCAGCTACAGTTTATGCTCAGATACCAATTAATAATATGGTTCAGGCAAAACGATATATCGGGAGCCATCTCTCAACGATAACAATTAAAGACGAAGAATATTTTGGATCCTGTGACGATCCAATTTTTAGATTACATCGTTCTAATGGTTGGTTGAGGAAAATTACCGTATATGATGGAACCTTAGCAGAATGTCGTAGTCTTGAACATCAACTTCTTGTTCATTATAATGCCGCAACAAATAATGGATTTTATAATTCCAGTAATGGTGGTGGTGTTGGTGTAAGTAAAGATTATAGACATGACTCTACCGACTTTCAACGCATCATCGATATTATTGATGGTAAAGAAATAGTACTTGCGCCAGTAGAAGTGAATGTAGCGCTTGCTGATAATGGCGCAATGGAGACATTGGTACAAGAAGTTAAGTCTGGAGTATACCCAATTAAAGAATTGCCAGTTTCATTATTGTGTTCTATTGAAAAATCTCAAGCAAGATTATTTACGTATATAAAAGAAAATTTAGATTATCTTAAACTTCAATTAGCTGATCCACCTGAAGCAAGAAAATATATCAGCCCAATTTCTGTTACTGTTGACCCAGAAGGTAATATGGTAGAGTTGGTTGATGGTAACCATAGACTTAAAGCAGCTGAACACAATCAATGGGTTACTATGCCGGCATACATAATTCCTGTTGATAAATTTGATAGGAATAGACATAATATTACTCATTATGGTAATCTAATGAATAATAACCCAGTTAGATCTGCTGGGAATAGTATTGATGACTTAAAGAAAAGAATTTCTGATATCTCTGAAACATTACCACATATAAAGGCTAGTTCTACTGCGTTCAAACGTATCGCTATTCAGCAATGTGGTGGTGGTAAAATTGCTGGTTGGCCACAAAGTTCAATTGAGTATTATTGTAATGATTATGAAAAGCGTTCTGCTGAAGAACGTCTAAGAAGTAATACAAATTTTCAAGTATATGAAAGAAGTGATATTACAGCTTATGGAAATAAATTGAGGTTTGACTCAGAAGAAAATTGTGTGGTAGAAACGCAATCTATAAGTAAAATTACTGGTTCTGGTTTTGGAGGTATACAAATTCTTATGTCTGATGCAAAAGTAAAGAAAGGTATTGTTCTCTTACATTACCCAACGCATTCTGACTACAGTGATCGCAAGAAATACATATCTCGTGTTGTAGATGCTATTGAATTTTTTAAATTTAAAGAAAATGGTTTCAATATTGAATTGAAATTTTTAGATCCATTCACTAGAGGTAAAATAGTTGGACTATCGGAAGCCACAAAATAACAGAGAAGCGTTCATTCGCTGGTACGCATGGTCGTTGAAGTATGACGACTGTGACCCAGCGGTATGGTGCACGAACTATCTCAATACTCGTTATGAACATAATGATGAGCAACGTCTTTGGCTTTGCTGGCTTTATGGTAATACCTACCAGCTACCAACTGCTTGGGTATTGATGAATGAATTTCCTGATTATGAATTAGCAACAGTTGATCGCATTACTGAATGGAACACAACAAACTATAAGAGATTGCGCTATCAAACAGATACAAAATGGAACAAGGGTAATTTACCCGTAATGTTTGAATCATATCAAAAGTTTATTGGAGATAAATCCCAGCGTGAAGTGTTAGAGAGTTATTATGGAGACAATGAAAGACAATCCTTTGAAAACCTTTGGTCAGCTATTAAAGGAGATCTTCACAAATTTGGGAGGTATTCTACTTGGTTCTATATGCAACATCTTAAACATACTGCTGGTGTTATTGTTGAGCCTACCTCTCTCATGCTGGATGATTATGATGGTTCTCGTTCTCACCGTAATGGATTACTTCTTGCTATCGGAAGACCTGAGGACTATGATAAGAAACTCACTGGAGCAGAATATAGAATTCTTGAAGATATTAGCAGTGGGATTATTGCTGAAATGAAAGATAGGGTTCCTGAGTTATCAAGTCAAATTGATTTCTTCACAATGGAAACTTGTCTATGTTCGTTCAAGAAAATCTTTAGAGCAAACCATGGTCGTTACCTTGGGTATTACTTAGATCGTCAGGCTGAAGAAATTATTAAAGCTGAGGGTGATGGTTGGTATGGTATTGATTGGGATGTTCTATGGCAGGCAAGAAATGAAACGATTGATATTCGCTTAGATACTAAGCGTGGTATTAATAAAGAAAAATATTCAAGTTTTCTAAACACAGGTAGAATAGAAAATCTTGAGTGGATGTTTAATGATGAACAAACTGTTTTAGTTGGATTGGAGAATTTCTAATGAATAGTTCTATGGTGACAACACCAAATGGTGGATTTGAGATTGCTGGTTCTGGCCAGAACCATGGTTCTGGTGTTACTGGAACAGTATCTATTAATAGTGGCGCAGGAGCAGTATCTATTAATAGTGGCGCAGGAGTAGGATCTATTGGTATAATTTCTACAACTAATTTAACAACTAGATCTGATAAAGAAGTTGTTGAAGAAATTCTTGATAGATATGAATTGAACGAAATGCTAATTGAGCATCGTGTTCAAACCCAAGAACTTCTTAAATTGAAAGAAGAGAATGTTGACTTTGGTGATGTAATTAAAGAGAACATGACTAAGAACATGGCTCGACAAATCGCTAAGAAAATCTCGTTCACTAAGAAACATGAAGTTGATACTGAAGTGCATTCATACCGTGGTCGTTGCTGGGTCTTCACTAAAGAAGAAATGATTAACTTAATTAAAGAGATTAAAAATGCAGGATAATTTTGGAGTTCAAGATAAAATTTCAGTTCAATTAATTAGCAATCCTTTGAAGAAAAGAAAGATCGTTGCTGTTGGTGGATCTCCTGGAACTGGTAAGACTACTCTTTTCCGTAAATTTATGGAAGATAAGAAATGGGTAGAAACTGCACCTGCAAAGCTGGTTGTTGCTTCTTATAATACTGATAAGGATTTATACATCCTTGGTAAATATGAAGAAGGTGAAACTTTCGCTGGAACAGACCGCCTCGGAATGTCGTGCCAGCCTAATGTTCAAGAATGGATTGCTTCTCACAATTGTAACGTCTTATTTGAGGGTGATCGATTAACTAACGGCAAATTTTATAATTTTCTACTATCTTTACCAAATACTCACGTTGAATTTCTAATTATTACAGCAAAATCAGAAACCTTACACGAAAGATATAAACTTCGAGGCAGTAATCAGTCGGAGACCTTTCTAAAGGGTCGGGATACTAAAATAGCGAATCTGCAGACAAATTTTGAATATATGTCATACATGAAAACTTTCACTAATGAAAATATAAACGATCAATCTAAAATTCTAAGTTATTTAGAGGATTCTTTTACTCTATAAAAGTCAGGATATTTGGTATTACTCAATCGTTTATGTATGTTTATTCCAGGGTAATTTTTTTGGGCTTCTGTGACTGAATTATACAGGATTCCTTCACAGAAGCATTTAACTTTTGATTTCTCAATTGCCGCTAGACAAGGATTTGTTCCTGCTCTTTTTTTATTAGCTAATGCCACTGCTAGTTTTTGATTATCAGAAGTAGGGTTACCCTTGTGGGAGTCTGATAGTTTTTTTCTGTGTTCTGTGGTAAAACTCACACCTTTATTAGATTTACCCCAAGTATTACCCTTTGCCGCTACCCTTCGTAATTCTTTAACATAGTCTCTAGTACTTGGATTATTTGTTCGCATTTGTTCGCTAACTAATACTGAGCGTTTTTGTTTAAGATTTGCGTAAACATTGGAATTTATTTTGTAATACCTTTCTTGATTCCCACTTTTCATATTACACATTAACCAAAAAGCATCATGCATTGGTTTATTATCATATGTTTTCCATAGCATCCAATGCGCTATAAAGTGTTGTCTAGCAGATAATTTAACTAGATTATCTTTTGTGTCTGTTCCACCTAAACTTTTAGGTATTATATGGTGATTTTCTACATATCCTGAATTTATATTAGTTTTACACATTTGTATAAATTTAAGGTATCTTTGGTAATAATGGTTAGATTTAATCATAGTATTCTCCTGTATACTATTTAGTATCAATGGCGGTTCAGCCACCACTCCAAGAATGGATCGCCTCAAACAACTGCAATATCCTATTTGAGGGTGATCGTGTTTTTAATCAATCGTTCCTAGAGTTTTGTATGGGTCTCCCAAATACGGAACTCGTAGTGGTATACCTAAAGGCACCAAAAGAGATCCTAGAACAACGATATAAAGATCGTGGATCTGATCAATCAGAACAATTCCTAAGAGGTAGAGAAACTAAATATAGTAACTTACTGTCAAATTTTGACCTTATGTCCTATATTACTGAGTTTGCAAACACTAACTTAGAGGAGCAGGGGAAGGTTCTTGCCTTTTTGGAGAAGCAATTTAATTAAGCAAGTATCTTTCTAGGAGTATGAATTACCTAGAACAACTTAATACTGATTTTATTGAATTTTTAAAATTCGAAGATCGTCCATTTCGTGCTAAATTCGTTCCAGCTAAAATCTGGGAAGACCTTGATAAGTACAAAAATGACGCCACTGGCTTGAGGAATTACTTCAAGAAGTGGCGTTTTCGCATTGTATGGATGAAAGAATCCAAACCATCCAGCCGTATCCTTGTTGGGGGTGGGTACTACACAGAGGAAGAATTCTCTGAGCTGGAAATCTGGACTGGTCCAGAAACATCCTACAAAAAGTTTAAATTCAGCGATAAGTCTTGGGACAGGTTTAAGTTCAGAGTTATCCAAGTTGCAATGCATGAGCTGATTCACTGCCGACAGTACCTTGGAAAACATGAGGATTATAATGCCAGCAAGGTTTACTACAAGAAGTCTGGTATTGCAAAGGTAGACGAAAATCGTGACTACCATGCTGGGCGAGATGAGATCGAGGCATACGCTCACTGTATATACCTTGATTTTAAAATGAGACGTCCAACAATCCCAGTTGCGGAATTAATCCGTAATCCAAAACAGCATCAGGTTTCTAAAAATCTTAATGGTATAAAAAGATTATTTAAAGCTGATCGCTTCAATGAGGTGGTTCCTCTCCTTCTTCGCAAAATCCTAGTCTGGGAACGCAAATATAGTTCAATTGTGTAACCTAAATATAAAAATTAGTTTATAATTAGGTTACCATGGCAAAATTAAATACAACATCTGCAGGAAATCTTGGTAAATATATACCAGGAGTTGTTTCGCTTGTTGAAACTTCAATGAAGTCTTCTAAGTCAATTCCTGTTGGTGCAAAATCATATGTTGTTGCAAATAATGCTGCAAATAAAAAGGCACTACAACAATTCGCGAAATTGGGTAAATCCTCAGCTACTCAATCAGATGCTTTAGATATACTTCTACAAACAACTACTGGTGATACATTTATAATTGGTACATTAGAAAAACCAAAAACTGTAACTACAACAGCTACTGGTAAAGTATCTCTCGACATCGTTGGTAAATCTCTAACACCAAATATGTTAAAGATACACGGAAAAATAATTAAGAAAGACGCATATCTTACTACAGTCAATAAAGCATTAAAAGAAAATTTTAAAAGTTCAAAAGAAAATATAGATTACATTATTGAATTTTTAGATGCGAGTGGAAAGCCAGGAAAACAAACTGCTTTAGCTAAAGGTGCTGGTGTTACTAAAAAAGACATCGCAACAATAGCAAAAGATTTTGGAGAAGTTGCTGGTGCATGGTGGTTTATTAATAATTATCCAAATTCAAAAAAATATAAACTCGACTACATAGAGTTCCCCACTGCAATTAATGAACCATTAGTAGATTACTATATTGGTTCTTCATCCTCAAAAACAAAAATGAAAATATCTGCAAAAGCAGATAAAGGTGCTGCTCCTGCTTTAAAAGCAATATGGGCACAGATAAAATCAAAAGCACCAACATCAGAAAAAGAAAAGAAAGTTTGGGAGTTCATTAAAATCTCTGTTGAGAACGATGGCTTAACATCATTGGTTGAAGTGAATAGACATTATGGTTCTAAGGCATATGGGTTGGTTGGAAAGTTGATCGGTAAAACTACTTACACTTGGGAAGATGTAGAGAAGTGGCTATCAAAATTTGGAACAGTAGATTCTGACGAACTGTATCATAAAATAAACACTGGATTTTACAGCAAGTTAACAAAAAGAAGATCTGTTAAACCAGAAGACATTAAGAAAATTCTTCAAAGTAAGGGAGCCAGTAGGGCTGGTATTTTGTTATCTCCAATGAATTACAGTTTAATGGATGAGGTAAATTCAGATTCAGACTATACCACTTATTTGAATAAGGTTGCCAGAACTCTTGGCGTAGAACAGCTTTACGTATTTTTAAAACCAAATCAGGTTTCCTACACTCTTAAATCTTTTATTAAATCTGATTTTGAGTTTGCTTATTGGAGCAACGCTGTAAAACCTGCAAATAATAAGTGGGGTTTCAAGCTAAAAGGGACTTCCCCACCTGATGCTGAGTTTGATGGCTAAAGTTTTAAAATAACTAAATAAACATATACTTACTTAATTGATGGATTTAAATGAAAGATTATAGACAACTATTAAAAGAGTTACCGAGTAAAACCATTGTCCTCGCTTGTGGTAGATTTAACCCTCCATCGAGCGGACATGAGCTTCTCGTTAAAGCTGTCAAAAAACTGGCTGAGCAAAATAATGCTAGCCACGTAATCTATGCGTCCGATACAAGCGACGCCAAAAAGAATCCTCTAGTAGTAGAAAAGAAACTTCAGTACTTAAATCTGTTGTTTCCGAACACAAATTTCGTTGGGTATTCTGACTTAGCTGAAGAAGTTAAGAAACTAAAAGAAACTTACAGAAACATTATTATTGTTACCAGCTCAGATAAAGTATCTTCCTTTAAGAAAATTAGAGAAGCTAAAATTATATCTGCAGGCGACACAGATCCAGATTCTGATGACACAATACGTAGTCAAGCAGTTAAAGGATTGTATGAAGATTTTAAAAAGAATTTACCTTCATCAATTCGCGATTTAGATTCTCGCCGATTGATGAATGATATTAGGATTGGTTCTGGATTGGAACCAATTAAAGAAGAACTTAAACTGGTGAAAGACGAAATGAGAGAAAAATATTTCCGTGGAGAAATCTTCAGTGTTGGTGAGATCGTTGAATCTGACGGTAAACAAATGGAGATTGTTAAGCGTGGATCAAACCATTTACTTCTTAAAGAAGAATCTGGTGCTCTTGTAACAAAGTGGATTTACAATGTTAAGCCAGTTACTGAAGCAAGAAAATCAAGAGCAATGAGTGCTGCAGTAAAATTACAAAGAGCACTTGATCGCGAGAAAGAAAAGATTAAACGTGAGAAACTGTTCTGGAAGGGTTTAGATTATGAACAGCATCAGCGTCAGTTGCGTGCAATTATGCATAGTATGAATAACAAACCAGTTAACGAAGAGCACGATGATCATTACAACAATGCTCAAATGCATAGAGATAATGCTGATAAAGCGAAGGCTCGTGGTAACATGGGATCTTTCCACTCTCACATGGTCAATCATCATGACGAATTAGCAAAATGGCATCTAACTAAGAAGCGTACTTCTTCTGCTGAAAAAGAATTTGATAAAGCAGAACACCACCATGGTGAGTTTATGAAGTATCCTTACATTGCCGAAGAAATTGAGATGAATGGTAAATCTGGTGTTGAACACCACAAAGACCATAAGATTATTCATCATGGACATGCAGTTCAAATTAAAATTGGTAAAGAACACCATAACGATATTAACAATTTAGAGCATGGTGGTCGTCATACTTTTAAAGATCAAGACGGTAATCATTGGCATGCTGTTAAGAAAGGTGAGCGTATTCACTTTGCTCCACACAGTATTGATACAATGACATTATCTAACATGTCTTTCCACGTACACCAAGACGAATTTTCTGGTAAAGATCAAGATAGAGATGATGGTCCAGAAAGTGCTGCTCCAGCAAATGGTCAACAACCATATGATGTTGCATCAAGTTCAAGTTCATATGCAGGGAATTTAGCATAATGAATGAGTTAACAACAGCAATTAAAGTATTGTTGGCAAATACAACAGTAATGTATTATAAGACACATCAATTTCATTGGAATGTAGAAGGTATAGAATTTACTCAATACCATGCATTCTTTGAAGAAATTTATACTGATGTTTATGAAGCGATTGATCCAACTGCAGAGTGGTTAAGAAAGTTTGATGTATATGCTCCAGTCAGTATTGACGAACTTTACAAATACAAAACTCTAGAAGAAGAAACAGAAAGGGTTGTTCTTCTTGTGGATATACTTGACAAATTAATTATTGCAAACGACGAAGTCATTAACAGCCTAAATAAAGTGTTCGAAATTGCTATGAAGAACAAAGAGCAAGGCATTTGTAACTTTGTGGCAGATAGAATTGATCATCACCAAAAGCATGGCTGGTGGTTAAAATCTTCTCGTAAGAAAATAGGATAATAAATGAAAAGTTTTCAAACATATTTAAAAGAAGAAGCTGAGAACAACGAAAAGTTGACGCACATTACTCATGCTGAAGATCGTCCATTGTTTCATGGTCACGAAGGTTTTGAGCATGCTCATGGTGCATTGACTCAGGCTCATGAACATATGAAAGCAGGTGGTCATAATAGTAACCTGACTATGAAGTATGATGGTTCCCCTTCTGTAGTGTTTGGACATCATCCTAAGAATAATAAATTCTTTGTTGCCACTAAAGGTGCATTCAACAAAGATCCAAAGATTAATCATACTCATGAAGATATCGAAAAGAATCATGGACATGCTCCTGGGCTTGCTCAGAAATTACACCATGCTCTTGATCATCTACCGAAAGTAACACCAAAGAAAGGTGTATATCAGGGCGACTTGATGCACTCAGAAGGTGATGTTGAGCATGATAAGAAAGGGGGTACTGCTAAATTCACACCAAATACAATCTCTTACACTGCCCATGGTGATGAAGCTAAGAAAGCTGCAGAATCTAAGGTAGGTGTTGTTGTTCATCAGAAATATGAACATGGTGAAGGTGCTGATAAGAAATCTCTTGAGTCAATGCATGTTACTCCACATCCAGATACTCATAACTTTAAAGAACATAAAGATGTTCATTTAAAGACAGCTAATCACGATACAAGTAAGATTGATTATCCTGAGAAAGATCAGAAAGAATTTCATAAGCATATGAACGCTGCCAAAGAAATTCATGACACTCATGGACATAAAATGTATGATGCTATCCACCCAGAGCACAAAGGCGAAGGTGGTCATCTAGGAACTTACATTAACAGCACTGTTCGCAATGATGAAGTGCCAAATGTAGAAGGTTTCAAGAAACATGTTACTGCAGCATATGAAAAGAAAGCTGCAAAAGTTAAGACAGAGAAAGCAAAAGCTGAACATACTGGTGAGGGTGCTTCTCAAGTTGCTCATGTTGAAGCAAACAAGGGTCACTACAGTAACTTATTAACAATGCATCATCACTTGGCTCAGGCTAAGAATACATTGGTTAAGAATCTTAACAAAAATACCAATGGTCTTGAGCATCATATCGATGATAAGAAAACTGATCCAGAAGGATTTGTTGTTAATCATGAACATAATGGTAAAGAACAACCAACTAAACTGGTAAATCGTTCTGAGTTTGCCAAAGCGAACTTACTGAAAATTAAAAAGTGGAATCAACCAAAATGATTACTTACAAAGAACTACAAGAAAGGGGTATCTGCTGGCCAGGATATAAGCGCAAAAAAGGTACCAAAGCCTACGATAAAGGAAGCTGCGTGAAAGAAGAATCTACACCATATTGGAAAAAACCTTCTTTTAATAAAAGAATGTCTGCTCTAGCTAAGCAAGAAAAATTAGCTAGAGAGAAGAAAGAAAAAGAACAGCAAAAACCTGTTAATGAATTAGAAGAAGGCACATTTAAGTATCATATGGATAAGGCAGTTGCTGCTCATATGAAAGGCGATTCAAAGAAAGCAATGTATCATTTAGATAATGCTAAGACTGCTCGCTATGCTATGTCAACAAAAGATTATCCTAAGAATAAAGATCTACTCGACAAGTATAAGAAAATGACTGAAGAAGTAGAGTTGACAGAGGGAGCAGCT
>Ga0214192_1000078_pt1 | contig 54897 bp, 50 predicted proteins | sample TroBogEpilimnion_44_FD_153030 | JGI IMG/M metagenome (GOLD analysis project Ga0214192, IMG submission 153030) | Freshwater microbial communities from Trout Bog Lake, WI - 29JUL2008 epilimnion | ecosystem: Environmental > Aquatic > Freshwater > Lake > Epilimnion/Euphotic zone | place: Trout Bog... | reverse complement strand
CCCTGGCGGGGAGTACGCCTTCTCGCTGGCGTTGGCTCTGGCTCTCGTGACCATTGGCTTCTTTGCGCGCATCAGCGAGGGACGTCGCCGCGTGACACTGCCGGCCGTGTTCTTGAGCCTGACCCTGGTGACCCACGCGCTGCCGTGGTTCTACGCCCTGCTCGGCATCGCCATCACCCTGGTGATCGACACCGTGTCGAAGCAATCCACCACCACCTCGCGTTTTCGCCGCTGGCGCTATGCACTGGCGGCCGGTCTACTCAGCGCCGCGCTCAGCGCGTGGTGGGCGCTGCCGTTCGCCAGCGAGCAGTCCATGACGAACTCCATGGGCTACGTCAACGACAACGTCGCCTCTCTGCACGCGGTCTTCACCCAACTGGGCTGGTTCAACGCCGACGGATCGGCGGCCGGGCCGCGCTGGGTCATCGTGCTCGCCGGGCTAGGACTGCTCGTCGCCTTCTTCGTACGCGACCGGCTGGGCATGGTACTGGGCTCGCTCACCCTGGCCTCGCTGGTGGCCTACATCTTCGATCCCCAGAGTGCCATCTGGAACGAGCGCCTGATCCCCTTTTGGTACATCTCGATCTACCTGCTCACCGGCTGGCTCGTCGGCTACGTCGCCACCCACCTGCGTGTTCGACCTCGCAGCCAAGCACAAGACAGCGAGTGGCCCACTCCACGTCCGGCTCCTAGCCGGCGCCGCATGGTCGCGGTGCTCCTCCTCGGCCTTCTCTCAACCCTGCCCGGCCTCGTCTTTCCGGTCGCCATCGCCATGGGACTCGCCACGGGTGGTAACCAGGTGACCTACTGGTCGGCGTGGAACTACTCGGGCGCCCAGGCCAAGGGACCGTGGCTTGAGTACCACGACCTCATGACCACGATGGACCGCGTCGGTCACACCTACGGCTGTGGCCGGGCGATGTGGGAGTACAACAGCGACCAGAACCGCTTCGGCTCACCAATGGCGCTGATGCTCTTGCCCTACTGGACGAACAACTGCGTGGACTCCATGGAGGGCCTGCTCTTCGAGTCCTCGGCCACCACGCCCTATCACTTCATCAACCAAGCCGAACTCTCCGCGTCCCCCTCCGAGGCCCAAGTCGGCCTCAGCTACGGACCACTGGACATAGCCCAGGGTATAAAGCACCTCCAGATGCTCGGGGTGCGCTACTTCATCGCCGAGACGCCGAGCGTCACCGCCCTCGCCAACGCGAACCCGTCGCTCACCTTGGTGGCCACCACCCACCACTGGCCCCGCCCCGGAGCCACCTGGTCGGTCTACCTCATCCACGACTCCGCCGCTGTCGCCCCGTTGTCGTACCTGCCCAACGTGGTCTCGAACGTGTCGAGCCGCACCGCCTGGCTGGTGACCAACGAAGACTGGTACTTGAATCCCAGTGACTGGTCCACGCCACTAGTGGCCAGCGGACCGAGCTCGTGGCCCCACATCACGCCCACCCAGAACCCGCGTGCCGTACACGTCACCCCTACCGCGGTCTCACACATACGAGTCACCGCGACCACCATCTCCTTTGACGTCTCGCGCCTCGGCGTGCCCGTAGTCGTCAAGACCTCCTACTTCCCCGGCTGGACGGCGAGTGGGGCCACGGGTCCGTTCCGCTCCAGCCCCAACCTCATGGTCGTCGTGCCGACCTCACACCACGTCGAGCTGTCCTACGGCCCCTCCCCGGCGTCGCGCACCGGCTTGATCATCAGCTACGCCACGATCGCGAGCCTCCTGGTCGCCGCGTGGTGGAGGCGCCGCCGTGCCGCTGCGGATGTCGTTGAGATAGGTGACGTTACTCAGAGCACCGATGTCGACGACTACCTCGCCCTACCAGAGTCGGGCGCGTCAGACTAATCGTGCAGCTGGCGAGCCAAGAAGAGATCCGCGCCCACGAGCTCGGTGCTCGCCACTGGCACTACCGGTGCTTCCAGGACCTTAGCCAGGGACGCGAACCTCTCGGCTCCCTCACCTGAGCAGTGGTCCAAAGTGGCCAGCACCGTCGCCGACTGGTGGTCGACAACAACCGGGGCACCACCTAGGTCCAGACCCTGTGCGTGTTCGTAGATCTCGCCGGCGTCACCCTCGAAGCGAATACCCGACAAGGCTGGTAGGTGGTGCATCCGCGAGCGCAGCGTGGCGACATCTTGGAGCATGCGCAACGAGTCGCGACCGACGTGCACACTCGAGCCAGCAACGTCCACCCAATCCACGGGCACCTCGACAACCCCGAGCTTCAAGTACCGAGCGAGCACGAGCAATTCAACATCAAAGGCGAACCCGTCGAGGCTCTGGTACGCAAAGAGCACCCGGGCCCACGCCGCGTCAAAGCCCTTCCAGCCGCACTGGGTGTCGCGCACGCGCACACCACACAGGCCCCGCACCAGCCAGTTGAAGCCGCGTCCCGCCAAGGTGCGCAGCTGGTCGTCGTAGACAATGTGACCGCCGTTCGTCGCGCGGCTGCCAATGGCCACCGCCCCTGATCCAAGCGCGCGCAGGGTCGCTTCGCAGCTCGACAAACTGATCGAGAAGTCGGCGTCGGTGAAGAGCACGTAGTCCCCACTGGCTTCAGTTACGCCCCGGCGGATGGCTGCACCCTTGCCCTGGTTGTGCGGTTGGCGCAGCGCGCGCCCGTTGGGCAAGGTGGCGACAATCTGCTCGAGCTGCTCGTAGGTGTCGTCCGAGCTGCCGTCGTCGACGTAGAGCACCTCGGTACACGACAAGTCGATGTGGCCCTCGCGACTGGCCCCCATCAAGCGGTCGAAGCCCTCGTGGACGCGCTGTCCCTCGTTGTAGGCCGGCACGATGAGGGTGGAGGCGTAGGTCACGTCGAAGTACCGTCCGACGAATGGGCAAACCCGCGAGAGGCCTTAGAAAACCTCTCGCGGGCCGTATGAATAAAGGAATCCCTAGGCCCGCCTAGGCCCGAGGTTCAACGCGCAAATACCCGATGTCGGAACGGTCACCTGGGTGACTTTGACCAACGCCCAAAAGATCGAGGCCCTACAGGCCGAGAACCAGCGACTACGCCAAGAAGCCCGCCTCGCCCAGGCCGCCACCCGCGCCCAGGCCTACAACGCGCGCTGCGTGAAACAAGAGCTCCTGGCCAACTCGCCGATCACCTGGCGCCGCCGTTTCCCGGCCATGCTCTTCTTCCCCTTCAAGGTCAACCAGGTACTCACCGCGTACCGCCTCTGGAACGCCAAGCGCCGGCAACTACCCGCTTCCAAGATCCCCGGCCTGAACGCGCTGCGCGCAATCGAGCGCCGCTCGCTGACGAGCCGACTGCGCGCGGTGGGCCGGGGCTACAAGATGCTCTTCCAGAAATACGACCCCGCCAAGGTCGATGGCCACACCTGGTACGACTACTTCAACTGGGCGCGCATCTTTGACACCCCGAGCGCCGGCAACCTCGCCAGCCTCGCCGCCCGGGCCCTGAGCGTGAAGACGCCGCCGGTCTTCACGCTGATCATCCCCACCTATCACCCCAACGAGGACTACTTCCGCCAGGCCCTCGAGTCCGTACGCGCCCAGGCCTACCCGAACTGGAAGGTCATTGTCGTCGACGACGGATCGCACTCCGAGGTGGCCCGTCGGGTGACCGGTGAGTTCGCCGAAAATGATCCGCGCTTCAGCTTCTTCGCACTAGAGACCAACGGTGGCATCTCGGCGGCCACCAACGCCGCCCTCGCCAAGGTCACCACGCCTTGGGTGAGTTTCTTCGACCACGACGACCTGTTGCCGCCACACGGGTTGGCCACGCTCGTCATGTACATGGACCTGCACCCCGAGTGGCGCTTCATCTACACCGACGAGGACAAGGTCGACGGGCACAACCGCCGGTTCCACCCCAACTTCAAGCCCGACTTCGATCCGCTCTTGCTCTTGGGTCAGAACTACATCACCCACCTCGTTACCATGCAGACCAGCCTGGTCAAAGAGACCGGCTGGCTAGAGCCCGACACCGACGGAGCCCAGGACTGGGACTACGTCTTGCGCGCCACCGAGCTGTGCTCTCGCGCCCAAGTCGGTCACGTCCCCCACGTGCTCTACCACTGGCGCGCCATCGAAGGATCCACCGCCCTTACCCCCTCGGCCAAGCCCTACATCGGCAACGCCGGACTACTGACCGTCAACCGGGCCATTGAGCGTAGGGGTTTACTGGCCACCGCTGAGGCCACCAAGTACGCCGGCCACTTCAAGGTCGCCTACCGACTGCCCGACCCCGCCCCACTCGTCGACATCGTCATCCCCACCAAGGACGGCGCCTACCTCGCCCAGTGTCTGGCCTCGCTCGCCACGACGCGCTACCCCAACTACCGAGTCACGGTCATCGACAACAACTCCACCAAGAAGTCGACGGCGCGGATATTGGCTCGCTACCCCGACGTCACCGTCGTACGCGACCCCCGGCCCTTCAACTTCGCCCAGTTGCACAACTCGGTCGTGCCTACTTTGCAAGGCGACTACGTGCTGTTGCTCAACGACGACACCGAGGTCCTAGAACCAGAGTGGCTCACCGCGATGGTCGCCCTAGCCGAAGGGTCTCGCGCGGGCGTGGTCGGCGCCAAACTGCTCTACCCCAACGACACCATCCAACACGCCGGCGTCATCTTGACCCCGGCCGGGTGTGAGCACGTCTTGTTGGGTCACCACCGCGACACCGCGCACTACCGCGGACAGCCGCTCAACGATCGGGAGTTCAGTGCCGTCACTGGGGCGTGCTTGCTCATTCGTCGTGCCGTCTATGAAGAGGTCGGCGGCATGGCCGAAGAACTCGCAGTGTCGTTCAACGACATCGACCTGTGCCTGCGCGTTGGCGCAGCCGGCTACGCGGTGGCCTACACGCCTTATGCCACCTTGCGCCACCACGAATCAGCCACTCGTGGCGTACCGCAACTGGGCTTCACGCTTCGCCAGGCGCACGAGGAGAACGACTACATGTTCCGTCACTGGGGCAACGTCTTCGAACACGACCCGGCCTACAACGTGAACCTCGCCGCAGGTGAAGCCGCCTACGAGATGAGCTGGCCGCCTCGTTTGTCACCGTGGAGTTTTGGCTGGTAGACCAGCCACGTCAATCTGAGCGGTGAGTCTAGAGACTTTGCGCCGCGCGCATCGTGGCGTCGTTGTCGACCGCGTCAGCGCGCAGGTCCTCGTAGACGTGGTCATTGACCTTGTGTCCCGCCGCGCGGTGCACGTCCAGGTGCGCAAGCAGAGAACTCGTCGACACGAACTCGGTGGCCACCACTTTGCCCGTGGGCACTAACAAGAATCCGAGCGGTGAGGAGTCATCGACCACGAACTCGCGCTCTTGCAACATGCACCCGCAGCACTCCAAGCGCGAGGCGGTGTTCAAGAAGATGTAGACATCGCTGTTGTCACTGAATCTGGCGTATGACAAGCGTGGTCCTTTCTTCGTGGTGCTCGTGCTGCTAGGTACCTACTGTTCTTCGCCAACGAGCCAACGCCCGCACCTAGACGTCACCCGTCACGGTGATCTTTGGGCGAGCCGTGCCCGCTCCACAACGCCAAGAACAGTAGAAGGGGTCTTTCAACCCCTTCTTCTTTAGGACCCACCCCTACACACGTCATGAACTTTCGCCCCGCTCGCGCCTTCTCCATGATCGGCATGGTCATCTCCTTGGCCATCACCGCCGTGTTGGTCTACCTCTCCGCCCAGTCGCTTCTACCCTCGACCACCACACCCAGCCTCGTACAAACCGGCACTACCTCGGCGACCACCCCCGCAGGTCCGATCTCGTCGGTCACCGCCGCCGTCGCCCAGAGTCAAGCCCTCGAGATCGCCCAAGCCGCTACCACCATCGCCGCGCTGCAGAGCCGCACCCCCAACGCCGCCGATATCCAGTCCGCGATCGGTCAGTCCTCAGCCAGCCAATCCATCAAGCTCATCGTGTCCCCGGGTCAGTCGTCAATAACCAACCTGGTGGAGTTCGCGATCTCCACTCCCGACGGTACGTCGGCCAACGCATGCGTACTGCTGCCCACTGCCTCAGGCGGCCCGGTACAAGCCACGTCGTGCTGACGCACCGCCACCAACCGCTACCCAGTGTGTAGACCCCCGTATAGCAAAAAAGCACCCACCGAAAAACGGTGGGTGTTTCTACAAGCCGGAGCTTTGTTTAGTGCGTGAGCCAGGGCTGTATGAGTTTGACGGCCTCGTCGACCGTTGTGCGATTCTTCCAGCTTATGCTCGTTCAGTGCACTACGCGCATCAGCGAGCTCTTGGGACTTGCTGCACTCGGCTTTGGCGGCCGCCTCTCGTGCGCGCCGCTTCTTCTCGAAATTGAACATGATGTTCTCCTTGTGTACGAGTGGTGTTCCACTGCTTGCCACAACTAGGAGAGATGACTAGGACACGTGGGCACTCGTCTAGGTAGAAGAGAACGGACTGAGCGAGGCTCGTCTGGTTAGCGCTGTCGACCGTCGATGCGCGTGTAGGTGCGCATCAGCTCCTGGTCGTCGCCCTGCTCGCGGTTCAACACGCGCATACCGGCCACCGTCTTCAAGAAGATGACGGTCGGCAAGATGATCGGCAAGAAGTACAGCCACGGCAAAGCCGAGTTCAGAGAGTTCACGAAGACGTCCGAGCCCGTAGGTCCCGTCGGGATGTGCCGCGCCGCCCACATGAAGATGGCCATTCCCGTACCCGGTAGCACCGTGTAGCCAAAGACGTAGCTGCGCACCTGCTGGGTGATCTCCGGGCGCCGGTTCGCAAAGGCGAACGAGCCCACTGCCGCGGTGGCGAGTTGGAACGAGACACTCAGCAGCATCCACATGCCGCCCGAGGTCGCCCCCGGAACGTTGGCGAAGCAACCACTGGTCACCGCTGAAGCGATCATGATGCCCAGAAAGTAGGCGGCGTAGCGCAGGTAGACGGCCGCGCGAGTAGACGCTCCGCGCGGACCCTCGAACGTGCGACGGTTCGCCACGCGCTTGCCCAAGCTGAGTGGGATGTGGCCGCGTGGAGGCACGACGTCGCCGACGTCGACGGGGTCTGGTGAGCTCATGCGCGGGCCCATGCGAGGTGCCCCGTCGCTCACTCCGGGAAAGATTCGGTCTTGGTCGCCGCCTGGATACGTCATGGTCACACCTCCTTTCGTGCTTGCCTGTGACTTAGTGTCGCCCAATGACGGGCTTGGTGCCCTGGCGGTCGAGTTCGTCGCACTCCAAGATGGCCAACCACGTCAAGCTCGCCGCACAGATGACGACCGCAATCGCCACGGGACTGGCCAGGTCGTGCAGGGTGGACCACGCGCCGTTGAAGATGGTGAAGAAGCCGTTACTCAGAATCGTCATGGCCCCTACCGTGCGCGCGCTACGAAGAATCCCCACCTGGTGGAGACATCACCGAAGCAGCCGCCCGGCAGTACCGGCTAGTGGCGTGAGCGCCAGAGCACGAAGCCCAAGACGACCAGCCCACCCACCAAGGTCACTATCTCTTGACGGCCCCGGCTCTCCGACTCGGTCTGGATGCGTCCGTGGAAACGACGGAACCAGGCGGGGAAGAGCTTCTTCTTGGTGAAGTACTCGTAGGGCTTGTCGAGGTCCGGCAGGCACGAGCCCACCATGGCGGCCGCCATCGACAGCTTGTCCGGGCTCAGCCACCACGTGGCCCCGAGCAAAGCGCACCCGGCACAACCATCCTTCTTGGCCACGGAGATGAAGTAGGCCTCACCGTCTTCCCGTGTCGGGTCGATGCCCCAGTGCGGGATGGCGTCCAGCACGAAGTGGCTCGCCATGCCCACGGCGAACGCCGCCACGGGGTGTCCTTGGAGAGCGACCCCGATCAGGCCCCCGGCGACGACGTGATTGCAGATGATCATGAAAAGGACTGTGCTTCGGATCTGTGCTTCGTCGCCTAGGCGCCCAGGACCGCGAGCCCCACGCCTGTGCCGTTGGCGTACTCCCAGCTCTTGGCCAAGGTGACCGGCATGGTCGGGGCCCAGCCGCGGCTAGCCGCCTCTTCGGCGATCACCTCGGTCAGTACGTTGACGATCTCCGCGTTGGTGGTCAGTACCGCGACTTGCACCAAGCGCTCGTGCATCAAGGTCTCGAGACCCTTGACCAGCGCCTCGCGCGTGGGCTCACCCTCGCCGAGCGTCGGGTCGAGCACGACGAGTAGTCCCACCAGGCCCTGGGGGAGCGCCAGGCGTAACAAGACGGTGTGGTGCCCGAGCTCGTCGCCGATGACGTCGTCGCCGAAGCGGTGCAGCAAGACTCCCAGCTCGTATATCTTGGTTCCCGTGTAGCGAGTCAAGCAGCGCACCCACGTCGAGCGCTTGATCTCGGCGCTGGCGTTGACGAAGACGTCGTTGGGGTAGATGAGTGACCCGCGCAGCTTGTGCTTGCTCTTGGGATTCACCACGCGCACCTCGCGGCTGTCCAGTGCCTGGGTCAGCCATTCCGAGACTGCGTCGGGGGACTTGACCAAGTCGACCAGGTCCGCGGTGTACACCGGCCGGGGGATGGAGACCACCGCGAGCAGTCGGTTGGCCATGGTCTCGTCGATTTCGACGTCCGGACCGGCCGGTACCGGTACGTCCAGGGCAGCCTCTCCGGGGATCACACTGGTGCGCACCGTGTTCTTGGTACGCCGCTGACGGGTCTTGGGCGGTTGGGGCAGCAACGCCGGTCGGATGCCACCGGCCTTGGCCACCGCCCGCGTCGTCACTTCGCCGCCCGTGGCGGGGATGCCCGTCGGGGCACTTGGGGTAGGAGCCGGTTCGACCTTCGCACTCGGTGACGCACCCTGGCCTTGATCTACTGGCGCAGATGTAGTGGGTTCGTTTGCCGTCATCGTCGGCAGTACCTGGGCCACCTTCGGGTCCTTGGGTCCTGCGACCTCACCGAAGAGGTCGTTGAGGTCGGCCTCCGTTGATCGAGTAGCGGTTGGGGCAGGAGTGGTCGTGGCCGGAGTGATCACTTCCGTTGCCTCGGCCGGGCGGGCAGCAGCCGTCTGTTCCTTGGCCGGAGAACTCTGGGCCCGGGCCGGTCGAGGAGCGCGACTCGGCGTCGGCGCAGGTACGTCATCGGGGAAGCCCGGGTCGCCCGGGTACTCCACGCCGATCAGGTCGACGGGCTCGTCGTCTTCGAACAGGTCACCCAGGTTCCCGGCGTTCTGGACGTCGTTAGCACCACCCGGTGGGGTCACGGGCGCTTCTTCACGAAGTACCTCTACTGGCCGGCGAGGTGGGGTAGTCGGGGGAGTGGGGACCTCTACTGGCGCAGGCGGTGTGGGTGCTTGTGGCACCACTTCGGTCGAAGGTGCCGGGTTGCCAGGTGCCCCCAGGACTCGGGGAGCGCCGGGGGCCTGGTCCGCGAAGAGACCGCCCAGGCCGGTTCGAACACCCGTCGTCAGTGAGGCGTGGTGCTCGATCGCCACCGCCAGGTCCGCCAGTGACTTCGCTCCCCGTACGTCAATGCCCAATGTGGAGAGGGCGCTGCGCACTCGCGCAAAGGCGCTGGCCTCGGCGGTATTGCGTCCGCTGGCCAACAACAAGAAGCTCTCTAAGTAGGCCCCGAGCAACTCGTCGTCCACTTCGCTGAGGCGACGCCCTAGGGCGCGCTCGGCCTCGTTGAACTCAACGGGCAAGATGCGCTTGAGTCCCAAGACGATCTGGTTGCGCAGCCTTCCGATTCGTCCCAGCGCGTCGGCCTGGCGCGAGGCCAGGTCCGTCAAGGAACGCTGACTACCCTCGTAGAGACCCCGGTAGGGACAGTTCGGCCCACAGGTCCGGCTCTGGTCGTGTTCGGTGTGACGACTCATCAGTGCACCTGTCCCGCCATCGAGAACCCGTAGTCGTTTCCGACCTGGGTCAGGGCGTACCACGCGGCCGTGGTCTGGGCGTACATCGTGGCCTCGTCACTGACCACCTCGCTAGAGAGCGTCGCGTCGGTGGTCACTTGCAAGAGCTGGTACTTGGCGGCGAGACCCAGCGCCCCGAAGTTGGCGGCCTCTCGGAGGTCATTGACGACCGGGAGCATCCGAGAGTCCGGCAGCGACCCTAGGTCCAAGTTGCCAAAGATCGTCACTATGTTCTGAATCTGGGTGATGGCACCGGGGTAGTCGTTGTAGTGCGCCTGGGCCTTGCTCGTTGAGTAACGCAACAGGTTGTCCGCGTGCACCAGTTGGTCGAAGTAGGTAACGAACTGGTGACTCGTCGTATAGACCTCGGCGGTCTTGGAGGTGGCCGGGTAGACCTTGCCGCCGAGCACCACCGAGTGGATGGCCCCGACGCAAAACAAGAAGGTCAGCACCATGGCCCCCAGGCCACTAGTCAACAGTCCTCGCGCGCTCGGCGAGTAGCGGTGGCTCCACAGCCACGCTCCGCCCACGCCCACGAGCGCCGTACCCGACAAAGCCACCAGACCGCGCCAGCTGTGTCCGAGTACCGGGTAGCCAATGCCGACCGTCACCCACGTCCCGAGCGTCAAGACGGCCACGGAGAGGTACCACGCCCAACTCGGCAGGTCGAACGCATCCGTGCTCTCACCGAAGTAGGGATCGACACTCGCCTCGGGTCGCAATGTCCGCCGGGTGGGAGCCTCTTGAACGGGTGGGGTCGCAAGAGGCGTGACGTGTCCCTGTCGCACGGCCCGGAACTCGTCTAAGAGTCCCTGCTCTCGCTTCTTCCACGATGGCACTACGCCCACCCCTCCACAAACTTCTCTAGACAACGCACGGTAAAGATGCTCATACTCACGACCCGAAGTAGTCGTCGTAGGGACTCTCGGTCGTCGAGTGCAGCACCGGACGACCCCCAGTGTCGGCACCGCCTTGACGGGGGAGCGCGATGCGACTCCACTCCTTGACGTTGAGCGCGTCGGCAGCGGACACGACCTTGTCGGCCACGGCCACGGCCAGCACCACCGGGTTGGCCACCATCATCTCGGGGTGGTCGATCGCGAAGTCGCAGTAGGCCTCGATCAGCTCCACGTAGGTGCGCTTGCGCGGCTCGCTGTCGACCACGAAGCACAAGAGGGCGTTCTCGAAGGGCAGGGTGCGTGTGTGCAGCCAGCCCAAGAACCGCTCGATGTGGCTCCACGCGTCACGGCGGCTCTGGAAGCGCTCGTACTCGACCACCACTCGCCGGTTGGTGACCTTGCCGGTGTCGTCGATCTCTTGGGCCGTCAGCACGGCGTCGGGCTGGTAGCTCAAGTAGTCCCCACCGGTCTTGTCTTGTTCGGTGGTGAAAGACCACGGGCGACTGCGCTTGTCGATCGGCAGGCTAAAGCGCGGCTCTAGGGCGAACTGACCGTCCGCCGCACAGCGCTCCGAGCGCAGCATCGCCGCCACGATCCGCTGGGCCGTGATGTCGTGGTCGTAGTCGGTCGCTCCGGTGATGCCGACTCGAGCCGGGTCGATGTCCGACAAGAAGCGGCTGCGCGAGATGCGAAGCTCCACCCGCAGTGATTCGGGTGCCGTGGGGAATGATCCGATCACCGACCCCAATTGGCGACACAGACCTCTCGTGACGCGCCAGTGCTCGGGAACGACTTCGCGCACGTCGGCGTAGCGTCGATCGAGTTGCACCACCCATCCGCGCTCGGCAAACCGCGCTAGCCACCACCGACCGAGTCGCGCCTCGAGACCCGAGATCGAAAGAGCATGGTTCACGCTGATGCCGTACGCCGCGTGACTGCCATCGAGCTTGAAGGCGCCGAGAAAGCTGATGACACTCGCCACACTGCCAGGCAGCGTGCGAGGAAAGGCCTGCTCGAAGACCCGCGAGTCCTCGATGTACTCTTCGAGCGCTCGCCGACCCTTGCTCGTGAGTCGCCAGCGAACGACGGCCCGACTGGGCTTGCTGGCGAGCTCACCGGTGACGGTGTCGAGGATGACGCCAGGTTGGTGAGCCACGAACCCCAGCTCCACGAGCCGGTCCAACGCTCGCTTGGTCCCGGGGTAGCGGTACTCCCACGCGTCGACGAGCTCGCGATAGGCGCGCGGCACCGAGAAGGCCAGACGTAGCGCGCCCAGGGCCCACGGTCGATCCGTGTCCAATCCAAAGGTCTCAGCCCGCTGCAAAAAAGATGTTGCCACGGCACCTACCGTGCGAGCGAAAGTGCGCAGAACCAGGCTCTGGTGGGGTGAATGCGACCAGTCAGGTTTCCGACAAGCTAGGAGCAGATGCTCCTAGACATGACCTTAGAGGAAAGATCCGCTTTCGACGATCTCGACCTTTCTCGCCGGTACCGCGACTCGCTCGTCGTCGGCCAAGACCCACAGGTCCACGAGCCAGCCGTTCTTGCCGGCCACCAGCGCCCCGCTGCAGCGCTTGGCGAGCTCGTCGCTGAGTGTGGATTCACGCATGCCGAGTCGCGCCGCGGCCTCACGCACGCTGACCAAGTCACACGCACCCTCGACGCGACCTTGTCGACGTCCCGCCGCCGAGAGTGCACGGTGTCCCCCCGAGGAGCGACCCGCGCGAGCCGAGGTCCGAGGAGCCGACGTGGTGGTCTTGGTGGTGGTCGCCATGTTCATCTCCTCTCAGGTCATAGTGCCCCTTGGTGGGGCCCTACCTACATCTATGGGGGCGCAAATCACGAAATCGGCCCAAATGACCCCAGAAACCGCCCGTACGGACCTCCTAGAAGGCGCCTCTTCACCAGTACTCACAAGGAAATCGCCCCGATGGCCCTCCGGTCAACTTTTTTCGCCAGGACCCCCAAAACGGCCCTCTTTTGGGCCTCACCAGGACAATCAGGGCTCCACCACGCTCCACTTCACCCCACCTGGTCCGACGCTGTACGCATGAGGAAGTAACTACTTTCACTCGACGTGAAGACGTAGTTGGCATTCTGAGAATACCGAGGACGGTTTTATATATGACACAGCAATCTGGCGCCCGTGTAGTCACGGCTCCCGCCCCGCTGACGCCTACTCAGGCCCGCGTATTCGACCAGCTCCTGGCGGTCGGCGCCGACCGTCCCGTCATGCCCGCCACCCTGGCCACCGATCTGGTCGCCCTCTTGACCGAGCGGGTCACCCCCTCACTCCACGCCTGGACCGAGTCGCGCATGTGGCTCTCCAAGTCCAAGGTCGAAACGGCCCTGCGCTGCGAGGGACAGCTCGCCGCTGACGCCGCCGCTCCACGCACCCAGTCCCTGCACCCGGCCACTGCGGTCGGTATCGTCACCCACAAAGCCATCCAGCTCGCCCACACTCACCCGAACCGGCCCGTGACGGCCTACGTCGACCTGGCGATCCGCGCCGCCCAGGCCGAGGAGTCCTTCAACAACTTCTGGAACGACGCCGACGTCGCCGTCCAGTCCGACCTGATGGGTCAGATGGTCTCCAAGACCACGGCCTTCCTCGACTCCTTCCCGCCGCTGGATGAGACCTGGACCCCGCGTTTCGAAGAGTCCATGCAAGCCAAGGTGGGTAAGCTCGTCATGGCCGCTCGCCCCGACTTCACGCTGGGCCGCCCTCGCGCCGACCTGCGCCAGACCATGTTCCTCGCCGACATGAAGACCGGTGGCCTCAACGACTCCCACGAAGACGAGGCCATGTTCTACGCCTTAGTGGCCACTCTCCGCCACGGCGTGGCCCCGTACCGCTCAGTGGTCTACTCCCTGGCCTCGGGTGAGTGGACGAACCCCGACGTCACTCCCGCTCGCCTGTACGCCGCCGCCGAACGAGTGATCGGCGCGGTCGAATCGATCACCGACGTCCTCACCGACCGTCGTCCGCCGCTGCTGAGCGCGGGACGCCACTGCACGTGGTGCCCGGCCCAGGCCACCTGCCCGGCCGCCCAGAGCGATAACCTCTTGGCCCAGGCCGTTTCGATCTCGAACGTGGAGATCGCCACCACCCCGTGCTTCGACTAGTTCACCAGTCGACCGACCGTCAAGCGCGCGCCGAGCGGCGCTACTTGGCTGACTCGCTGCTTCCGCCAGCCGCCCTGAGTCGGGCGATCTCGTCTTCGAGGGCCAGGATCCGGCGAACCCCTTCGAGGTTCACCCCCTCCGCCGTGAGCTCCAAGATACGGCGCAACCGAGCCAGGTCCGCCTCCGAAAACCGACGGATGCCCCCACTCGTGCGCACCGGGTCCAGTAACCCCGTGCGCTCGTAGTTGCGCAGGGTCTGGGGGTGAACGCCCACGATCTCGGCGGCCACCGAGATGACGTAGACGGCTACGGGACTAGAGGGATTGGTCACGACTTCTCACTTTCGCCATAGGACTTCTTCAACTGCTCGACGAGCTCTCGTTGCTGCTTGCTCAACTTCTTCGGCACGACGACCTTCACCACCACGAGGAGGTCACCCGCCTCTCCAGACTTGGCCGCGATACCGCGCCCCTTGACGCGCAACGTCGCACCGGGCTGCGTGCCCGCGGGCACCTTCACCCCGATCGACCCCGTCAAGGTCGCGACCTCGGCCGTGGTGCCCAGCATCGCGTCAACGACGCTGACCTCGATGTCGGTCACGAGGTTGCGACCCGCTCGCTTGAACCGAGGATCGGGCTTGACGAGCACCTGGACGTACAAGTCGCCGTTCTCGGCACCCTTGCCACCCTCGCCGCCCTTACCCGGTACTCGCACGCGAGACCCGTTGTCCACGCCCGCCGGGATGCGGACGCTGACGCTGCGTGGCTCGATGGTGTGTCCGGTACCCGAACACGTCCCACAGGACTTCGAGCCCTTCTCACCCGTACCGTGGCACTTGGCGCACACCGATTCAATACCCAGCGACAACGTCGCCGTGGTGCCAAAGACCGCTTCTTCGAAGCTCAGCTCGACTACGACCTCGTAGTCCGAACCGCGCCTAGGCCCGCTGGTGGCCCCGCGGTTGAACAGACCCGCGAAGAGGTCGTCGAAGCGTCCCGCGCCAAAACCAGCGCCACTCGTCGGGTCGCCAAAACCCGTGGCGGTGAAGCGAGAGGAGAAACCCGGATCACCACCGCCAAACCCACCGCGACCGACGCCTGCGGGTTGACTGCGCACGGCGTCGTACTCACGCCGACGATCGGCGTCGCCGATGACGTCGTAGGCGGCCGATATCTCCTTGAACTTCTCCTCGGACCCTTTGGCCGTGTCGGGGTGGTGGGCCTTGGCGAGCTTGCGGTAGGCCTTGGTGATCTCTTCACTACTCGCGTCGCTCTTGACGCCCAGCACCTTGTAGAAGTCGGTGTCGAACCAGGACTGCTCCATCAACGCCTCGCTCTAGCTACCCGCGTACGGCCACCAGGGCCGCGCGAAGGGTCGAGCCCTTCCATAGGTACCCGGCCCGCAGGATATTCGACACGCGATTGGTCGACTCTTCGCCGGGCTCGTGGGTCACCGCGTCGTGGATCTCGGGGTCGAACTCGGCCCCCTCGACGTCGATGCGTACCAGCCCCTCTGACTCCAAGGTCTCGAGCAGGGCTTTTCTGGTCGCCACGAGGGTGCCAGCAACGTCGCTACCACCTTGCTCGGTCGCGTAGTGCGCCACGGCCAGGTCGAACACGTCGAGCACCGGCAGCAGCTTGGCCACCAAGTCGCCCGTCGCCGCCTTGGCGCGTTCGTCGGCGTCACGTAGTGAGCGCTTGCGATAGTTGTCGAAGTCGGCTTGTAGCTGTATGAGGGTGGACCGGATGTCGTCGAGCTCCGGGTTGGCTGACGCGGCCTCGATCAGACCAGCGTCAACCACCGCGGATTCGACGACCTCGAAGTCGGGGTCGTTGGTCGGGCTCTCCACGACTACTCCACGACTTCGGCATCGACCACGTCACCTTCGTCGCCGCCCTGGTCGGGCGTCGACTCGGAAGCACTTGCCGCGGCGGCCTGCTCGTAGAGGCGCTGGCCAAAGGCCGAGCTGACCTTCATCAACGCCTCGGTGCTGTCTTTGATGGCCTCGTAGTCCGAGCCTTCAAGAGCGGACTTCACCTTGGCCAGTTCGGCGTCGACGTCGGCCTTCTCCGAACCCTCGAACTTGTCGCCCTGCTCGCGCAGCATCTTCTCGGTCGAGTAGACCAGGCTGTCGGCGTTGTTGCGGATCTCGGCCTCTTCGCGACGAGCCGTGTCGTCAGCCTCGTGGTTCTTGGCGTCTTGCATCATGCGCTCGATCTCGTCTTTGGAAAGACCCGACCCACCGGTGATGGTCACCGACTGCGTGGTTCCCGTCGCCGTGTCCTTGGCCGAGACGTGGACGATGCCGTTCGCGTCGATGTCAAAGGTGACTTCGATCTGGGGCACGCCGCGCGGAGCCGGCGGGATGCCGACTAACTGGAACTTGCCGAGGGTCTTGTTGTACATCGCCATCTCGCGCTCGCCCTGCAAGACGTGCACCTCGACGCTCGACTGGTTGTCGTCGGCCGTGGTGAAGGTCTGGGACTTCTTGGTCGGAATGGTGGTGTTGCGCTCGATCAGCTTGGTCATCACGCCACCCTTGGTCTCGATACCGAGGCTGAGCGGGGTCACGTCGAGGAGCAAGATGTCCTTGACGTCACCCTTCAAGACACCGGCCTGCACCGCGGCGCCGACGGCCACGACCTCGTCGGGGTTCACACCCTTGTTGGGCTCCTTGCCGGTGACCTTGGTCACGAGTTCTTGCACGGCCGGGATACGAGTGGAACCACCCACCAACAAGACGTGGTCGATGTCTGAGATCGTGAGACCGGCGTCCTTGATGGCCTGGTCGAAGGGCTTGCGGCAGCGCTCGACGAGGTCGGCGGTGAGCTCGTTGAACTTCGAGCGAGTCAGCTTCACGTCGAGGTGCTTGGGGCCGTCGGCGGTGGCGGTGATGAAGGGCAGGTTGACGGTGGTCTCTTGGACCGCCGAGAGTTCGATCTTGGCCTTCTCGGCTGCTTCCTTCAGGCGTTGCACCGCCATCTTGTCGCTGCCCAGGTCAACACCCTCTTGATCCTTGAAGGACTTTATAAGCCACTTCATGATGGCGTCGTCCCAGTCGTCACCGCCCAGGTGCGTGTCACCGGCCGTTGACTTGACCTCGAATACGCCGTCGGCGATCTCGAGCACCGACACGTCGAAGGTACCGCCACCGAGGTCGAAGACCAAGACGGTCTCTTCCTTGCCGTCCTTGTCGAGACCGTAGGCCAGGGCAGCCGCGGTGGGCTCGTTCACGATGCGCAGCACGTTGAGCCCGGCAATGGCCCCGGCCTCCTTGGTAGCGGTGCGCTGGGCGTCGTCGAAGTAGGCCGGCACGGTGATGACCGCATCGGTCACCGTGGTGCCCAAGTAGGCCTCGGCGTCGCGCTTGAGCTTCTGGAGGATACGAGCACTGATCTCTTGGGCGTTGTACTTGGTACCGTCGATGTCGATAGTCCAGTTCTCGCCCATGTGGCGCTTCACCGAGCGAATGGTGCGCTCGGGGTTGGTGATCGCCTGGCGCTTGGCCACCTCGCCGACGAGGACTTCACCCGTCTTGGAAAAGGCCACCACGGAAGGGGTCGTGCGACCGCCTTCGGCGTTGGGGATGACGACGGGCTCGCCCGCCTCGAGGACACTGACCACCGAGTTGGTGGTACCGAGGTCGATGCCTACAGCTTTGGACATTGGGGATTCTCACTCTCCGCTCACCCGTACCAGCGGCGATTTTGGACTTCTACGGCAGCCCGGGTGTGGCTACATTGAGGATGGTCCAGTTGAGTCTGGTCTTGTCAAGTTCTTTTAGTGAGAAGTTATAAAGTGGTCCGAGGCAGCCAAGACCGCTACAGAGATTGGGTGACTGGTACCAATAGTGTCAACCGACCGGCAACCTTGTTGCCGACTGATGATCAGTGGGCGAGGGTGTCGCCGGCTTCTTCGGCTTCGTAACGACGCAGGGCGTCTTGGAGCGCGCGGTACAAGCCGACGTTGAGCAGCTCTAGACCGGCGAGGGTGTCGAGCGCCTGACCGTCCTTGGAAAAGTGCACGCGCTCGTCGGCCTCGAGCTCGCCCAAGGTGGCCGTCATCGACGCCGCCTCGTCGCTAGTCAGGGGCCGCTCTTCACCGACCGCCATCAGGTTGGCCGCGTAGGGGCCGAGGTCGATGCTGCCGGTGGTCCCGTCGGCCTCTTCGATCGACAAGACGAGGGTGTTGGCGGGGGCGAGGACCGAGAAGTTGCTCATGGCAGGTACCGTCCACCGCCCCAGGCGTTTGGCACTCGGCTCACGCCCCGGGCGTGGTGATCTGGCCCGCCCGCGGGTCGTTGTTGAAGTCCCCGCCGTAGTAGATCGCAAAGGCCACCGCCGGACTCGTCACCACGTTGGTCATGGTTAATCCACCCGACAGCGGGATCAGGCTGGAGCTGTCGCGAGGGGCTTGTCCGACCTTGCTCGGGTCGACGCGGAAGTAGTGTCCATCGACGATCCAGTTGGGGTCCACGTGACTGACGTCACCGAACCCCGAGTTCTCCGCGATCAATCCGTCGCCCAGCAGCATGGTCACGTGGCTGTAGTCCGGTACCTCGAGGAGGTCGCCGGGGCGGGCCTGGCTGGCTGATTCGGGAATGGCCCACGCGGCCGTGGCGATCACTTTGGTGGTCGGGGCGTTCACGCCCGGGGGAGCGACGTTCACTCCGGCCGCTTCGTACATGCGGGTGACGAAACTCGAACAGTCCGAATACCCCGGTAGGTTGCGCTTGTCCCAGCTATAGATCATCCCTAAGTGCTTGAGCGCGGCCTGGATAGCGAGCGCCGCTTGGGGCGTGGCGGCCTGGGAGATCGAGTCCTGACAGATCTTGTTGATGGTCAACGTCGTCGACCGCACCGTGTTCGGATAGGCCGTGACCGGGCATCCCGATGCGTCGATCACCTGCTGGGCGACGGCGGCGCCCTGAGTGACTGGGTTGCCGGTGCAGGGGTTGAGCACCACACCAGCACCACTAGAGCCGCTCATAACCGCCGACTGCGGACCACTGCCCACGGTGGCGTTGATGGCTGTGTCGTTGACCGCCCCCGCCGTACCGCTCGGTCCGGGGTACTTGCCCAGTTGAGTGGTCGGGTCAAAGGGGACCCCGTGATTGAACATCGAGAAGTAGAGCACGGCACCACCGCTCGTGTAGCCACTCGATCCCACCGTACCGATTGCCTGTCCGCTCGAGACATGCTCGCCCTTGGTCACGCTGATCGTGCCTAGGTGGGCGTACAAGGAGAGGTACCCGCTGCCGTGATCGATCTCGACGTACGAGCCCGCTCCGCCGTTCTCATTGCCCGCGGACAACACCGTGCCGTCCCCCGCGGCGAGCACCGGCGTACCCAGGCTCGCGCCCAAGTCCATACCGAGCATCGTGGCCGTTGACCCAAAGGCCGCGTTGAGGGGAACACTCTGGGCGCTCGCCACCGGCCAGCGCCAGTTGGCGGCCGGCGCGGGAGTAGCGGTCGCTGCGCAGGCGTTCTGGTTCACCCCGGAGGTGTTGGGCAGTTCGACGGGTGCGGCCTGGAGGACCTGGTTCCACAACGCGTCCGCTGCCGTAGGGTCACTCTGGTAGTTCGCGAACTGGCCCGTCGTGTCCGCGTTCAAGATGTCGGTGCGGATCCCCGCGAGGGCCTGGGCCAGCAGCATCGCGGCGTCATCTATAGACTGGGGGTCCATGCCCTGGCTGTTGCCAGCCAGCCAGCTCGAGGTGAGCAGCAGCGGGCCCTGGGCCTCGCCAGACTTGGCTCCGATGATCGGGTCCACCGTGCAGTTGCTACCCGCACAGTTCGACCAGCTGGGATTCGTCGCTGGCCCCGTTGCTTTCTTGGAGCCCGACTTGGCCTTCGTGGTGGTGGTCGTCACCGACCCGGGCAAGGCCGCATTGGCACCACCCGAAGGGTTGCGGTCCATCACCTTGCCGTAGTCGGCGATGTCGCTCGGGGCACTGCGGCCCTGGTCGGTGGCGACTTGACCCACGCCCGCCAGAATGGTCCAGGGGATGTTGTACTTGCGTCCGGCCGCTTGGTAGGCCGCGATGTAACTGGGTGGCACCTGGTCGGCTGACCCATTGCTGAGCGCGTACGCCATGCCTGAATCCGAGGTGGAGTTGATGAGACCACCGCCCGCAATCGCCACGATGGCGACGAGGATGATGGCCATGAAGCCCGCTATCACCGGCACGATGATCTTGGCCACGCGCCAGCCGAGGATGACGCCCTCGCTGATACCGCCCGTCGCTCCCGCCAGTGACTTTCGCCCGGCGTTCACCGCCGCCGACTTGGCCATGGACCCCGCCATGGCGCGTCGTCCTCCGGCTTGCCCGTTCCCCTTGGCGAGTTGCCCGATCTCTTTAGCGCCCGGCTTGCTTGAACCACCGGCCCCGTTGCCGACTTGCTCCCGGGCTGTCTTTTTCAGCGCATCACCCAGTTGCTGAGCGCGGCTTGGGCGCGGCTGTTGGCCCATGTCGGGACGAGCCCCCATGTCGGGGCGACGAAGAGGCCGACCCGCAGGAGTTGCGCCGCCAGACTGAGACGAGTTCGGTTGAGGCGAGGAGTTCGGCCGAGGCGTCTTGTCGCGCCAGTCCGGTCGGCCATTTCCCTTGGGGTCTTGCGCCATGGGCTAACCCACAGAGGAGACGAGCCAGGACCCCGACGATCCACCGGGAACCACGGTGACGTTGACCTTCTGGGTCGCCCCCGTGTCCAGCGTGGCCACGTAGGAGAAGACCAACTCGCCCGTACCGCCGATGCCGCCACAGATAGGTGAAGAGAGCGTCACCGACGCTGAGGGTGTCCTAGGGTTCACGCGCACGCTCGGTGAGACCACGGGCACGTTCGACCAGTTGCCGGTGAACGCCGCAGTCGCCGCCGCTTGGGCCGCCGTCACCGCATTCGCGTCGACTGACCCCGTGCCACCGTTGGCCTCTTGAACGAGGACCTGGTTGGCTCCAGGAGTAGAACCCAGAGTCGACGAGGTGACCGAGCCACTTGGGCTTGACGTCGTCGTAGTGACAGCAGCGGGCAGCGTCGAACCCGGAATGTAGTTCGGCAGGACCTGGTGGCTAGAAGAGGAGAAGAGGAGTGTGAAGCCCACCCACGCGACGAACACGACCACCAGGCCCAAGCCCACGGCCTGTCCCCACGGCGGCAGTGCGGCTCCCCGGCGAGTCTTTTCCCAGCGCTGTGCGCCTAGTCGTTGTATGCGTCCCATGGTCTAGACCGTGTCGGCCGGCCGGCGGGGTTCAAGGCGCCGTCTCGTCATCTAGGGCCGCCAGTTCGGTCGCTGCAGCGGGGCGTTCACGGGCACCTCGTCGGTCTCTTCGACGACGCCGGCGACCTCGCGCAACACGGTCAAGAATAGGCGAGAGGCTTCTTCGGCCCACGAGGTCACCTCACCACCCATGGCCGAGAGGATGCGGTCCAGATTGTCCAGACTCGAGCCAATGGCGAGACTAGCACCCACACCACCTTCGCTGGCCAGTCGGATCAAAGCGCCAGTGGACTGGTAGATCTCGGACTGGTACCAGGCGGCCCGCTCGGTGCCCTTGGAAAGACTGGCGTCGAGACGATCGAGCGAGAGCAGCGATGAGCCGTGGTTGACCGAGTAGGCACTCGTGGCCAAATAGCGCAAGCCCTCGTACTTCTCGAAGACCTCGGTGTAGCTCGCGAGCATGGCCTCGGCCACTTCCGAGGCCGACGAGACCTGCATCACGAGGCTTCGAGGATCACTCGACAGGTTGCCCTTGAGCGCCCGAAGGGCCGTCACGGCCTCTTCGAGGTTCTGGCGGAAGCCCACGATCGAAAAGAGCATCTCGGTCGCCTCGTCACGCCACTGGTCGCCCACCACCCGCTTGGTCGTCGTCGCGTTGCCGACCGCGATCGTGCGTACGTAGCGCAAGATGCCGTGGTACTGGTCATCGGCGATCTCGCAGTTGATCTTGTCAAAGGCCGAGGGCTTGTCGGCGAGCGCTAGTTCTAGTTCGCCCAAGCCGCCCTGTGTAGCAAGGTCGATACCGAAAGAGGCCGTGACGTTGTTCAACTTGCTCGTACCCGGAGCCATACCGCCGGCCGCCTCGTTCATCAAGTGCAACGCCATGTTCCACTGCGTGTCCGAGAGGTCCGGCGGGCGCAGCTTCATGCGGTTCGGGATGTAGTTGATGGCGTAGTTGGCGAGCAGCGCGCTGGTCTCGAGGCGCCCGGTGTTGATCAGACGACCTCGACCCGCTCCGTCGGCCATGCGCGGCTGGATGATCGGGTCTAGGCCCAACATGGAAAAGACCGCCTGATTCTCGTTCAAGTCGAGGGCGCGCAGCCAGGTTCCGGCGTAGGCCGCGACCTGGTCTACGCGAAAGGCGTCGACTTCTTGAACTGCAACCGGGGTGTCACTCATGTCCTAGAACTGTCCTTGACCGAAGGTCTTCGTCGCGATTCACGGCTACAACTCCACCGTGAATCCCTGCTTTTCGAGCAGCTTGATGGTCTCTTGGCGCACCTGGTCGTCGCCGATCTCGTTCAGGCTGCGGCGGATCTGGTCGTTGACGGCCTCCTTGGCCTGGTCCCTGCTACGGCTCTTCGCGGCCTGGTCACCTGCGACCTTGGCCTGATAGGTGTCCACGGCGACCTGGGCCTGCGTGCGAGCCGCCGCGTCGGCCGTCTGGTGGGCGCGCTGGGTCACCGAGGTAGTGGCACTGGCGCGTGCCTGGGCCTCGAAGGCCGCGATCGCGGACCGGCGGGCGTCCTCACTGATCTGGTCGGGGCTCACGATGCCGCCGACCATTGCCGTGGGCAACCACGCGTCGTAGAGCGCCTGGGTCTCGATCTCGATGTGCTTCTCGAAGTCCGGGCTGTTCGTCGCCGTAACTACCGCCTCGTCCATCAGCTTCTGGTAGGTCGCTTGGTAGGTGGTCTCGTACTCTTTCAACGCGGCCGACTCGCTCATCGCCGCCAGTCCGGAAATGGCCTTGGCGTTGGACTGGGCTTGGCGGGTGTTCAACGCGCGGACCTTCTTGACCGAGCCATCGGCGTCGTCGATCAGTTGTCCCAAGGGACGCTCTGGCCGAGCCTTGGTGTAGTCGTAGCCATAGATCGGGGCACCATTGGCCAACTTCAGCAAGCTGCCGTCGGCCTCGCGAATACCGCTGGCGTAGTTGAGCACGCTCTCGCCGCGTTCGCGGTAGAAGTCCGCCGTGGCCTCGAGCGCGGCGATGCCGGTCAAGCCCGAGGTAGCAGCCAACAGTTCGGCGCGTTCGGCGCGGTGCAGTTTGGCCACCTCGAAGTTCTTCTCCGGGTTGAGCCGGGCCTTGGCGGCCGAGAGCGCTTCGCGTTCGGCGAGCACACCGGTGCTGAGTCGATTCGCCGCCGCGCTCAGCGGCTTGATCTTGGAGTTCTTCGCGAAGTCGAGCGCACCGGCCAGCGAGTTCACCTGCTGGCGCAGACCCAGTTCGGTGAGCTGGCCCTTCTCGTTGCGAGTACCGAGCAGCTTCTTGCCAGTCTCGGAGTTGGCGAAGCTCTTCTGAGCCGACTTGGCGATGGCCTTGGGGTTGGCGCGCTTGGAGATGGCCTTGTCGAGCTTCTGGAGTCCCAGGCTCTTCGTGGCGTTGTCCACGCCGCGGCTCATCATCGAGCGAATCGACTTGTCGCCGGTGATCGCTCCGGCGGCGGCGATCGGCATGCCGAGTGCGCCCGACAGGCTCGTCAGGTTGCCCATACCGGCCGCGCTGAGCAGCTTCTTGACCAAGAACAAGCAGACGAGCGGGATGACCGCGTGCAAGATCATGGCGAAGCCGCCCGGCGCCGAACCGGCCGACAGGCTCTCGAACAAAGAGATCGACTGCAACAGCAACAACATGACCAGCGTCAAGCTCAGCTTCGAGACGAAGAAGCCGAACGTCATCTTCATCAACTTCACACCCGTCTGGATGCGTCCGCCGTTCTTGCTCGGAATAGCGAGCAACAGCAAGGTCACCGGCAACAGCGCCAGCAACAAGACCAGGCCGAACTGGGCGATGATCGAACCGATCGCCAGGGCCCCCAGGGCGTAGAGGTAGATGACTGCCGTGATGAAGTTGAGCAGGCCATCCAGCAGACGCTGACTGCCATTGTGTCCCCACAGCGAGGTCACGACGGTGGCGTCGTGCTGGGCCGCGGCGCTGGCCTTGGCCGTAGTCGAGCTCTTCAAGGTACCTAGTGCGCTCGAGGTCGACACTTCAAGGGCGCACGGGCTGTTCTGGGCGTCTAGGCCACCACCGGTGCATGACGTCGAGGAGCTCACCGCGGATCCGAGGAAGCTGCCCACGAAGGGGATCGAGGAGATCCACTGAGTCGCGGTTGAGACGATGTCGTTGCGCTCCTGGTTGGTCAGCCCCGGGCTCTGGGAGTACCAGGCGTGGCAGTCACCGCTGCTGAGCTTGGTGAGTGCGGCCCAGCCCGGATCCACCGGTGTGCTCGTCGAGCTGTTCGCGATCGGACAGGCCTCCCAGGCCAGCATCTGGGACTCGAAGGACTTGGGGTTGGCCGTCGGGTCGATGTTGGAGAAGACGCCCGGTGAGACGTTGGTGTAGGTCTGTCCGTCGTACTTGCCCGCCACCACCATCAAGGCGTACTGCTCGGTCTGGCTGGTGCCGTTGTTCGCTTCGAGCAGGTGGCAGTAGCTGTTGGCTCCGTTCGCCACCGAGCCGTACTGCGCGTCGATCCAGTTGTTCAAGTAGGCCTGCTGCCAGAGATACGAGACCGTGGTCATGCCGGTGTTCGCGGCGCTCTGCAGCTGCAACTGCGAGCTCTGGGCCGCTATCGCCGAGTCCCAGGCGGCCGTCTGGGTCGAAGAGCTGGCCGTGCCGCTTTGGGTCAGTGAGTTCGAGTAGGCGTAGTACTGGTCGTACAGAGCCGCCAGGTACGAAGCGCAGGTCGGTCCCGTCGCACTCGTCGCATTCGTTGAGGCCGGTGCCACACTCCACGTACCAAAGCCCGTCACCAGGGTGCCCGCAATGGTGTCAACGAACTGCGCACCCTTGACCGCCACCCAGGCGGGACTGCCCGCGGGCACCGTGTTCGGAGAGCTGGGCTTAGAAACCGCGTTGGCAAGGGCGAACAAGGTGGCCAGCGGGATGATCACCACGAGCACCGCCGAGATGACCTTACCGACCTGGCCGCGCAACAAGTTGCGCGCCACGACCACTGCACCGATCACGATGACGATGAAGATGAGGGCCCCACCACCGATGATGTTCGTGGCCAGAGACTTGAACCCGCTGTTGATAGCCACCGCCGCCGAGTTGACGACGTGCAGGTTCAACGCGAAGTTGACTACGCCCAGTAGCAAGAACCACAGCCAACTAGCGACCACGAAGAGCAGTGACGCCAGGAAGCTAAAGAGCTGTCCAACGAAGTCCAACGTGCCGAAGTTGCCGTACAGGTTCGTCGCGCCCTTCCAGCGATAGGCCGGCAGCAGTCCCGTGGGGTCGGCCGTATAGGACGCCTGGCAACTCGTCGATAGGTCGCTGTTGCAGGTGATGGGCTTGGAGACATGGGACGGGTCCACGCTGCAGTTGCCCGACACGCAGGCACCCGCGGAGGTGGAGACGCCCCCGGTGCCCCCCGCCAGTACGTAGCTCGCCGCCGTCTGCGTCGAAGCGTGGCCACTCGACGCACCAGAGAGAGCCGGCCCCGCGATCGACAGGGCCAAGGTGAACAAGACTAGAAAGGCGCCCACGACCCCGACGCGAGCATGCCGCCCGTAGCGGCGTGCGAAGACAGCACTGGTACTAAGTGTGGGCTGCGAGTGTGGTCGCGCCATATCTAGTGCTCTCCTCTGGTTGGGGCAACGCGAAGGACCGGTAGGGAACGTCGCACTGCCAGATGGTCACCTACTACCTGTTGGTGCCTGGGCCTTGAGAGCAACCAAAGGCGGAGAGCTTCTCGCCGCCTAGCGAGCGATAACACCAGGGAGTTCACTACGCACCGCGACCCTCTTCGAGGCCTTGGGCGTTGCGTCGCTCGTCACGCTGACGGCGCTCTTCGGGGTTGGTGGTGAAGGCCTCGTGAGCGCTCTGGGGCAAAGGCCCTACGTAGACGGCCGCGTGGCGGTCGCGCAGGTCTCGGTGGATACCCATGGCCGGACGCATGGGGGAGTCCTCGGTGGCCGGCTGGGCCTGGGCGCCTCTGAGGAAGTTGATGCGAGCGGGCGTGGCCTCGAGTCCGCAGATCTTGAAGGCGGCCCGCGCCTCGCGTTCGTCGGTCAGCTTCATGACCATCACGCGGCTGATGTAGCTCTCCATGTCCACGCCTTCGCGCAGCAAGTCGGCGATGCGCTGGGTGGCAAAGATCGGCAACAGGTTCAGCGAGCGGCCCTCTCGACCGAGTTGCTGCAAAGCGGCCAGACCCTCGTCGTGGCTGAGGAAGGTCCAGGCTTCGTCGACGACCAGCACACCACCGCCCGAACGGACCAAGATCTCCATCGAAGCTCTCGTCACCAGTCGCATGGCGGCCAGGCTGATGCGCTCGCTGCGCGAATAGGTCATCGCCGACTTACCCTTTTCGGGAAAGTCCAGCTTGCGGTCGAACTCGATCAAGGTGAGCCCGCGATTCGACTGGTACATGTCCTTAGGTGTGCTACCGATTCCCAGGGCAAAAGTCGAGCTCGCGATCAGCTGCTCGTTGACCATGCGACGCACCTCGGGGTCGTCCACGTAGGTGAGCGCGTCCATCACGCAGCGCGCTCCCGCACTAGCCCCGCGCTTGAGACCCGCCGACAAGCGCAGTTCCTGGTCCGCGGTGAATCCCATGCCGGCCACGCCGGTGTTGCCCAAGACGCCCAAGATGAAGGTCGTGGCGATCTCGGCAGCCATGTTGGGCTCGGCGTAGTAGAAGGGGTCGAAGTAGCCGCTCTGGCCCTCGAGCTGGCTCATCTTGACGACTGTGCCGCCGACGAGTTCGGCGAAGGGTGACAGCGAGTCAAAGCCCTTCGGGTTTATGAATATGACCTGCTTGCCCTCGAGCACGGCCTGGGTGGCGATCATCTGACAGAGGTAGGTCTTTCCCGAACCCGGCTCACCGAAGATAGCCATGGCCGGCGGCTTGTTGGCCTCGGGTGCTCCGAGCAGGTCCAAATAGACCGGGGTGTAGTCGGGGTCGGCCAGGCCGATGTACACGCCCTTCTTGTCACCGAGGTTGCTCCAGCCCTGCAGTCCGCAGTACGCCAGCTGGGAGAGCGAGACGTCTTGGAGCGAGGGGTTCACGCGCTTGGTCGAACACGGCAGCGTCTCGTCCAAGGCTTCGAGCTGGCGCATGACGAGCGGGGCCACCTCGATGCCGTGCATGTTGCGCAGCTCGTCGATGTAGGTCTCGTCCGCGTCGCGCACCCGCCGGGCCATGAGAATGGAGCACTTGGTCAAGAGTGGTTCGCGGTTGATGGCGATCCAGTTCTCCACCATCTGGGACTGCTGGTACGAGGTGGTGTCTTCGATGCGTTCGATGTCACCGGTCAACATCTCCTCTTCCATCTGCGCCCGACGACGACGAAGTCCGGACCGAGCCCGCCCCCGCGCCGCATTCGGTGTCTGGAGGCTGCCGCGCACCGAGACCACGCTCGGCCCGTTGGGGTGGGTGGCGGCATCCAAGGCCCACTGGAAGTCCGGTGCGTCGCGCCACTGCTCGGCGAAGTTGCGCACGTAGGCCAGCTCGATGCGATCGAAGTCGTCGACGTATATCGAGTCCTTGGTGACTTGCAACAAGACATCCGGTCCTCGCCCTAAGTTGAACCAGCTCTCGATCTGGGCGAGCTCGTTGCGCTCGAGGGGCATGGCCCCTGCGCGCTTCAAGATGCGGTCGATCTTCTCGAAGTCCTCGTCCCACTGCTCGCGGCTCGGCACCGATTCGGCCAGTGCCTTCTCGCCGATGTTCTTGAGTCCGGCGACGACGCCCTTGGCGCCGCCTGAGAGCAGCGCGCTCTTGTTCTTCAATTTGACGCCGATGACGAGCGCCTTGCGTGGCAGCAAGAAGTTCAAGCAGGCCTGCTGGAACTCGGCCAACGCCTCGGGCGTACCCGCGGGAGGCTCACCCGGTTCGTCCCAGGTGACCGAGAGTATGTGGATCTCGCGCTCGTCGGCCAGTACCGCCATGCCCATGGTCGGGTCCGTCGAAAGGGCGCCGATCTCGGCGAGCACCGTGGCGACGGGGTCACCGACGTCGAGTCGCCGACGAGGGTCCTCCCACACCAAAGGGTTAATGGGCAACTTGCGATACAGCCAGGCCTCACCGCTGTGGCCGACGTAGAAGCCCTCGGTGTCGCGCCACGCCCAGGGCGTCGTCCACAGCGTCGAGGTCTCGACGTCGTGCTTGCCCGCGCGGTTCGAGACACGCCCGAACATCTTTTGCCAGAGAGGGTTGTCGCTGTAGGCCACGGTACTCTTCGTCGTCCTTCACGTCACAAAGCGCCCAGGGGTTCTGGGGCCGCTAGCTCTAGGGTCGGCCCGCCAACTAGTCGGTGCTCGCCGGCTTGGTCCATCCGCCACCCGTTGGACCTGTCGGAGGTGAGGCCACATCACGGGGCGTGACGTCGTCGGCTGGGTCATCGAACAAGAGGTCAGAGAGCGCAGCCTCGCTCCGGGTACTCTCACTAGCCGCGCTAGGGGTCTCGGCGAAGAGATCGCCCAGTTCGGCGTCGAAGGCGACTGACTCCTCGAGGCTCACCTCGACCTTGGTCACCGGACGCGGCGGTCTAGGCGTCACGGTCGATCCACTCGTCGTCGCGCTGGACCCGAACAATGGCGCCCCGAAGCGCGCCCCGCTGGACTCGACCGACGTACCCTCGCTAGATGGCTGCTCCGGGTTCGTTCGCGGGGTGAAGGTTCCTGCCCCCGGCACGATCGGCGCCGCCCCGCCGGCGTTGCTCACGCTGCCGCGCCGCTGGATGAGGTCTCGGTGGGCACCGATGGCGCGACTGACCTGGGCGTGGTTGGTGCGTCCGATCCACAGCTCTTCCACGTCTTCGAGACGCTGGCTGCCCGGCATCGACCCGATCCACGGCGCGCCCGCGCGCCCGCGCTCATCGAGCAACTGGTCGAAGACCGACCCCGAGTCCACCCGTACGCCCCGTTCGTCATACTGGCTCGGCGGGACGTTGACCGCTCCCGCCGCCACGCGCACCGTGCCGGTGGTCACCGAGCTCAACACGGCGATGCCCACCGCCAGCTGCACCGTCTCGCCGTTCAGCTCGATGCGGGTGCGTCGGTTGCGAACGCTCAGACCCAGCCACTTCGCGAGACTCTCGCCCTTGAGTGGCGACCACGTGACGGCGAACACTCCGGCCGCCGCCCCGAGGCCGCCGCCGTAGACCACGGGACCGATGCCGCCGTGAAAGAAGATGAACGCGACGGTGAGGCCGAACAGGCCCGTTCCCGCTCCCGCGATCAAGGTGGCCAGCGGTACGGTGCGAGGCAGCGAGAAGTTGCCGCCGATGTGGCCGATGCGGATCTTGGGCGGACGTAGCGCGTCAGTGGCCACGATCATCGGTGGTCCGACGAACTCTTGCTCACTCACGACGACAACTCCTTAGGTCATACCCCGACCACAACGACGTTGCGTCCGGTCCGGGCTCTGCGAGGCAGTGTCGGACCGCTTGGCCCACGCTACCTAGACCCGGCGCATCCGAGCGCGTACCGTCTGGGAGTTCGGCGCGATCTCGGTGAAGCCCGCGTCGAAGACGACCACCTCACCCTCGCGCACCTCGGCCGCCCACTCGCGCTCACTCGCCACCCGCACGTGCAGAGCCGGCCTGGCCAGCCACGCCTCGCGCTCGTGGTCACTGACTGCTTGCAGCACGAGCTGTACGCCGTGGGCCACCTGGACGGCCGTCTTGGCCGAGGTCATCTCGAGCGTCGGCGAGGTCACCACTTCGAGCCACGACCAACCAACCTCTCCGAGCAACTCGGGCGCCACTCGCCGAGGAAGGTCCGTGCCCGACAGCTGCAACCGAGCAAGTGCCGACGGCTGGGCCGAGACGGGTCCGGGCACGAAGGCGCGGACCGTGGCCGTACCCACCGTGACCTCGACGTGGTCAAGGTCTTCGGTAGCCTCCCAATGGGCCCCACGAGCCCGGCGACAGAGTTTGCGGATACGCCCGGTGTTCCAACGTTCGATCGTCTCTTGCCACGAAGTACTCGCTCGCTCGTCGTAGAGCAGCGCGGCGGTGGCCAGCCCCGCCGCTACGAGCAGGTCATCGTGCCAGACCTCGACCCCGCGCTCGACACGCACCACGAGGTTCATCGCCCAGGGTTCGGCGTCGTCGAGTTCGGAGTCGTAGGGGGCACTGGCCATACCCACCAACCGTTCGGAATCGCCCTCCGCTCGCATACCACCAGCCCGGTTCCTTCCCCCCGCGACCCGACTCGTCCCCACCGTGCCATCTAGCCGCCAGAACAGCCACCTGGCCACTCAGACACTCCACGTCAGTAGAAATCAGCGCACCGCTGTTCTCCAAGGTCGAAAAGGGGTTTGTCGATCCTCACCGCTCCGAACCGACGTCACGTCAGCGAGCGCAACAAGAGAAGAAATCAACTACGTCCAGCACCCCAAAAGCACTCGTAAAAGACGCCACCGCCCCACCTTGCTATTGACCCACCTCCCGTCCACAGTCATCACCATGACCAAGCTCCCTCGACTCCTGCTCTCAGTACTCACCGCCCTCGCGAGCTACGCCCTCGTAGCCGCTTCACCAGCCGGTGCGGCGGGCGCCGTACCCAGTGCCCCCGCTGGCGTACACGCCACCTACACCCCGGGCACCAACAACGCCGTCATCTCCTGGGACGCCGTCACCGCCAACCCGGCCGTCTTGGTCTACACGGCCTCGACCGCCGGTGCGAGCTGCACCTCGCTGTCGACGAGCTGCGTCGTCGCCGGCCTCGTGACCGGCCAGACCTACACCTTCAAGGTCACCGCCACCAACGCGAACGGCACCGGCCCGGCCTCGTTGGCCAGCAACGCCGTGACCATCGTCTTCGCCCACGCCCCGAGCGCCCCGACGGGGGTCGCCGCCTCGTTCATCCCCAACACGACCACCGCCCAGGTGACCTGGACCGCTCCGGCGAACGCCTACCCATCCGTCTCGTCCTACACCGCTACGGCCAGTCCCGGTGGCGCGCACTGCACCGTCACCACGACCACCTGCCAGATCGGCGGCTTCAGCGCCGGCGTGTCCTACGTCTTCACGGTGACCGCCACCAACGCGAACGGCACCAGCCCCGCCTCCTCGGCCAGCAACACCATCAACACGCTCACCCCTCCGCCCGCCCCCACCCAGCTGCAGGCCTCACCCCTCGCCGCCGGTGACACCGCCGTGACCCTCACCTGGGTCGCCCCGGTCAACTCGTCGGCCCCCGTCACGGGCTACAACGTGATGCTCGGCACCACCTCGGTCTGCGCCACGGTCGCCACCACCTGCACGATCACCGGCCTCACCCCGAACACCAGCTACGTCTTCACGGTGACCGCCACCAGTGCCCACGGCACCGGCCCGGCCTCGGCCCCCACCGCCCCGATCGTGCCGTGGATCGACCTAGCTTCCGCCCCGAGCAACTTGGCTCCCGGCCAGTTCGTCTACTCGGCCAACAAGGCCTTCTACTTCGGGATCGTCAACGGCAACCTCGTGGTCGCCCGCACCGCCACCAACCAAGTCACCTGGAGCGCTCGTTTGCGCGGGGCCACCATGCTCGTGCTGCAACCCAACACCGGGGAGCTCTACGTCCAAGCCGGCTCGCGGGTCATCTGGTACACCAATACCCACTTCGCCACCCCGGGACGACTGATCGTTACCAACACCGGCGTGGCCGCTTGGTACAACGGCTCGAAGGTCACCTGGCGCTCGTAGTAGCGCTGGCCTGGCTCGCGCCCCACAGCCCGGCACCGTCTAGGGCATGACATCTACTGACCGACTCGCGGAACTAGAAGCGACCATCGACCTGGTGCGCCCCTTCATCGAACGCGACGGCGGGACCCTCACGCTCATCGCCGCCGACGTCGAGAGTGGTCGAATCGAGATACAGCTCTCAGGCTCGTGTTCGAGCTGTGCGATATCGACGACCACCCTGCACGACGGCCTCGAGCGGATCCTGCGCGAGCGCCTTGCGTGGGTCAGCGAGGTGGTCGGGTCCGTCGACCAGGCCTTCGACGAGGACCTGTCGGTCTCACTCGGCCAAGGGGCCTACGTTCCTCGCTGGACCACGCAGCGCGACTAGCCGCAGACCTGCTGACCACTCGGTGAGGTGTAACACACCGGGGTCGTCGTCGAAGGCACCGCCACTACCGTCGTCGTGGTCACTGGCACACTGGTCGAAGTCGTGGCACCGCCAGGCGCGGCAGTCGACGTCGTGGTGCTCAAAGTGCTCGTCGTCGTGGTTGGCGTTCCGCTCTTGGACGCCGCCCCCGCATGCGCCATCAGGGCCACACTCAGCCCCACTCCCGCGCCGGCCACGACGCTGACGGCCCTAGTGATCAGAGCGACTCGTCGAAAGCGACGGTCTCGGAGGTGGGTGGTGTGCATGGGGATCTTTCACTCGGCAGACGAGCACAGAACCGTCCCCGAGCCAAGGCCCCTCGTCCACTGGCCCGAGCTAAGAAGTTCGTTAACTACGAGACGCTGACGCGCAGCTTGGCGCGCTTGCGCAGTCGATCGATGCAGCGCCCCAGCTCGGCCAGGTCGTCATTCGAGCACCGCACCAAGATCTCGAACTCCTTGCCCACGGGCCGTGGTCCGTAGACCGTGCCCGGCCACCCGCTCACGCGCGGAGCACCAGCGCTCGCCACCTGCAAGGTCACGAGCCGACCAAAGGGGGGAAGGCCCGCCTCCTTGGCTGCCGCCCAGGTCCGCTTGGCGGAACGGACGATGTCGTGCTTGACCACTAAGTCGTCAAACGGTGCCGCGTGGATCTCGCTCGTCACGATGACTACACGACCACCGGCTCCCGCCGCCCGGGCGGCGTTCAACAAGACGGTCGTCGCCCATCGATCCGGGATCAGTCCCGGTGCCCCTAGCAGCCCGTCCGCGTCGAAGAGTACGACGAGCCCCGCCCCCGTCACCTCGTGCAGTTCGGTGGCGAGGATGACCTTGGTTGGTCGCCCGACAACCCGGCTGACCCGCTCGACGTCCCAACCGACCACCCGGCTCTCATCCGAACCACAGCGTGGGCACACCACTTGGCGCAGGTGCGCGCAGCTGTGTCCGCCGCACTGCTCACAACTCAACGTCTGGCGACACCCGCGGCACTTGCGCACGGCACTGGCCGCCGGGGCCACGATCACGGGCACCTCGCCTCGCCCTCTGGCGTCGACCATCGCTGATCGCACCACGCTCGGCAGCTCGACGCTGTTCTTGTTGCGTATGTCTCTAAACACCAGTTCCGTGGTCGGCCAGTGACGATCTGCACCAACCGCGAAGATCTTGACCTTGGCGCCCAGCGCGAGGGGCGACGGGTTGGGCGACAACAAGACCAGTTCCGCCCCGCTCGCCAGCGTCCGTGCGGTGGCGATGTCGCGAGCGTTGGTATGGGGCGAAGCCGCCTCGACGTGTCCGGGGTGGTCTTCGTCGACCACGATGATGCCCACCAGGTTTGGCGCCGCCCAGAGAGCAGCACTACGGGTGGCTACGGCCACCTTCAACGTGCCGTCCAAGAAAGCCCGCCACGCCGAGTCCTCGCCCTCCTTGGGACTCGTGTCCATGCGACCAGCCCCGGAGGCGAACTGGGCGAGTACCTCTTCAACCACCTTCTTCGTCGGGCACAAGACGAGGACCTGACCCTTGGCCGACATCGCCGCGGCCTCTAAGGCCGCCAAGCGACTCTGATCGACCAGCGGCGCTACTGCGAGCAAGCGTCGTGGCACATCACTGAGCTCGAGGGGCCGACAGAAGTCGTCGAAGGTCTCGCCCTTGACCAAACTGACGCGTCCCGCGCGCAGCGGTGGGTTGCCTCGCTTGGTTCGAGGAGCTAGTCGCGGCGCGATGGTAGCGAAGGTGGAGAAGTTCTGCGCGGCCACTCGCCGAGCGAGTTCGATCTCGCTGGCGAAGGCGCGGGGTCCGTAGACCTTGGCTATAGCCCGGGTCGCCTTAGCCGGGTTGCCGACACCGAGCACCATGCCGCGAGTGGTTCGCTTGCCGAAGGGAACCTCCACGGCGTCGCCGACGTGCACCTCGAGGTCACTGGGAATGAGGTACGACAGGGGCCCCAATCGCCCGGAGTCGTCACACAAGACGTCCGCCACGTCGCGGACCACCACACGCCGCTGACTCGAAGTACCCATGGAGGTGACTGTGCTCACCTGGGCCCAACCGTCACACGAGTTCGACCGTACGCTTGTTCGCCCTGACCGCTCCCCGAACTGGCGTGTGCACGGCCCGCGTCATTCCTCACGATTCCCAGTATGGCCCTACCCAGCAGCAAGCAGCCCAAAGAACCCCTCAATATCAAGGCCCTCGACACCGTCGTAGGCCTGATCGTCCTGGCGCTGCTCTTCTCGCCCGTCGCCGCTACCACCGGCGTCGTCTTCGCCGTCCTCGTGGGCACCGGCGCGCTGTGGCTGGCCTACAAGCGCCGCCGCCCCACACCCTGAAAAAGGTTCAAGCGCACTCTCGTGCGGTCATTGCCCCCAGAGATCACGCCCTCACGGTGAAGCCCACGGCCGTTCAACCAACGGCCGTGTCGACAACTGAAAGGAACATCGTGAACGCTATCTACGCTCTCGACCTCGAAACCTGCACCAACCCCGGTGACGGGCTTGACCCCACCAACCCGCTGACCCGCATCACCTCGGCCGCCATCTTCTTTGGCCCCGCCAAGGGCGTGGACGGACCCGAAGGATCTGTCGTCTTCGACGACCCCGACGAGGCCCGACTGCTGCGCAGTCTGAACGCGTGGTTCTGTGACGAGTCCACCGAACCTGGTCTCATCGTGACCTGGAACGGTGCGAACTTCGACATCCCCTTCTTGCTGACCCGCTCAGCATTCCTGGGAGTTGAACTCGACTTGCAAGCCCAGCTCAGCGAGCTCCGTGCCCCTAAGTACGGACCGTGCCGCGGCCACGCCGGTGGGTACGTCGCCAACTGGGGACCGCACGACCACGCCGACGTCTGGCCTTCGTTCATCGAAATCGCCAACCGCGCCGGCATCAAGACGGGCCTCAAGCCCGTGGCCAACTACTTCGGGTACAACCCGATCGTGGTTGACCGCCAGCAGATGGAGAGCCTGACCGTTCCCGAGCGCTGCGCGTACAACATCTCCGACGTGGAGGTCACCTACCGCCTGGCACTGCTCGCCGACGACCTCGACGCTCGCCGCGACTCTCGCGTGCACGTCGAAGCCTCGCTGCTCGTCTGATCAAACCCACTAACCGGCCCGGACCGCTTCTCACCTGAGAGGTAGTCCGGGCCGGTTTCTTTATGCAACCGAAGAGCGGTACGACACAGGTAGACAACATGGCCGCTCGTCGAGTACTCGTCTGCGGGGGACGTGACTTTGCTGATGAAGAGCAGATGGACCGGACCCTCACCTCGCTGCTGGAGCCTAGTGACGTCATCATCCACGGCGGAGCGAGGGGCGCAGACACGCTGGCCCACCTCTGGGCCAAGAAGCACCAGACCCCAGTCGAGGTCTACCCGGCGGACTGGAAGCTGCACGGCAAGTCGGCCGGCCACATCCGCAACGCCCATATGCTCGCCACCGGTATCGATCTCGTCATCGCTTTCGACGGCGGACCGGGGACTACCAACATGGTGACCATTGCTCGCCGGTCCAACGTCGAGGTCTACGAAGTGCCTACGACCAGCCCCGAGTCAGCCCTTTAGAGGCCGTGCCACTTCGACAGTGGCCACACGACACCCATGACCTTGCCCACCACCGCACTCTCGTCGATCACGCCCCAGTAGCGGCTGTCGCACGAGTCAGCGCGGTTGTCACCCATCATGAAGAGCTGGTTCGGCCCCACGTGCACCGTACCCACCGGGCGTCCCAGGGAAGTGCCTGTGACCCCGAGCCACGGCTCGACGAGCGCTTGGCCGTTGACGTAGACGGTATTGTCGTTGCTCGTCACCGTATCGCCGGGTAGTCCGATCACGCGCTTTACCATGTAGCGCGGCTGCTCGCCTCCGCACGTCGAACCCACGCCGGCCGGCGCGACGAAGACGTCGACGTCACCGCGGTGATACGAGGCAAAGTCGTACCAGATCTGGTTGACCACGATGTGCTCGCCGGGCATGATCGCATTCTCCATCGACCCGCTCGGCACCACGAAGTCGGTGAGGACGAACAAGTGCACAATCAAGATGACGATGATGACCAGCGATGTTCGTAGCAACGAACGCTGCAAGCGACCTCGCCGAGCCCTACGCAGCCGCTCTTGCTCGAAGTCGTAGGCGTAGGGGTCAAAGACCACCGTGCCGGGCTCTAGGGGGTGGAGCCGGCGCTCACCCTCGGGGGTACCAGGAGAAGTCACGGACTACTCAGGCGTGTCTTCGGAGGGTAGTGAGAAGGTGAATCGAACGACCCGGCTCTTCTCGTCCCAACCCAAAGGCAACACGATGTTCACGTCCTCGCGCTCGGGGTCCTCCGCGCGGCGCAGGTAGCGCAGGGCGTTGCGGTGCGCGGCACAGAAGCCCTCCTTGGCGATGGTGAGCAGGGCCCCCGTGCGCTTGGCGTATTTCTCGAGGGCGTCGTAGGCCTCTTCGGCCTCGGGGTAGCTCTGCAAGAAGTGCACGGCCGCGGCCAGGCTCGCCTCGGGCAGCTTCTTGCCCGGCTGGGCCACGATGGTACGCAGCCGCGGCTTGGGAGCCTCGTCGTGATTCTCCGGCTCGCCGACCTGCCAGTCCTGGGCGTTCTTCAGGTGGTTCGACGCGAGGCGCTTGAGCAACAGTCCGCGCACCAGCAGCGCCGCGGACGACTCGGTCGCGGGGTCGAAGAGCGGGTCCTTGAATAGAGAGCTAGCCGTCAGTCGCGGGGTGACCACCCCCAGGCTGAAGCGCTCACCGGCGCTGTCAATGCCCGAGATCTGCCACACGCCGACTCGCCTCGCGCTCCACTGGCGGTTCTTGTCGCGCAGCTTCGCGTCGTAGCTCACTTCGAGACACAACCCGGCCCCGGCGGGGAAGTACTCGGCCACCTCGGCCACCGAGAAGTCACCCGCCGCATCCCACGCCAGGTCCTCTCCGGCTTGGACCAAGAGGCTCTCGATGATCGACCACTTCGGAGTCACCGCCGCTACGATCTCACCCAGGGCTACGCGTAGGGGCTCGGCTGACGCATTGAAGAGGTCGCGCACTTCGGCGATCGAGGTGTCGGGGGTGTTGAACAACGCCCGGCGAACGGCTGTGACCTCGCTGAGCACCCACCACGGAAACGACAGGGCGTTACCCATGAGAGCGAGTCGGTCCGGGAACTCGACGTCGCCCTTGGCCAGTCGCCGAGCCGGGATCTCGAGGTGCGGGCGCACCTGGGGACCGGTCCCCTTGGGGTCGTAGAATTTCCCGTCCAAAACGAAGGCGGCGTACGAGCGATCCGTCATTCCCGACATCTCGGTGACCGCCGAGATCGCCCAGCTCGCCCACGCGGCCGCGCGCACCGACGGATTGTCGCTGTGCAAGTCGCCGGGGCGTGAGCGTCCCACGAAGGACGAGAAAAAGGCGCTGGGCAGCAGCTTGGCCTGGATGGTGCGGTCTTCCATGTCTCGTATCGTGACCACGCCGGCCGTTTTGGCACCAAACTCACCCGTCGAGTACCCCTCCTACTAAACGGCCAGGTCTCTCACCGGATTTTTGGACACTCTTCAACAAGTTCCTGGTGGACAGGTCACTTACTGCGCCGACAGTATATCTCGTGACCTCCGCCACCGCTGCCCCTCGACGCCCCCGCACCCGTCGGGCCTTCACCTTCGTCGAAGCGGCCACGACCATCGTGGTGCTGGGAGTTCTGGGAGCAATCGCCGGATTTGGCGGAACCCTCTTGATCAATATGAACAACGACGCATCGGCGAAGCACAACGTGGCCGAGGCGGCCATCGCCGCCGAGAGCTGGTACACCGAGTGGGGATCGTGGCCCACCGCGGCCCAGATGCCCTCGGCCGAATCGGCCTACACCTACGTCGACGGGTCGTCGGCACCCGGCGTCTCCACGGGGTCGACCACTTTGTCGGTGGGCAGCACCAACTCTGGAGCCACCTATTCAATAGCCGCGCTGTCGGCTTCGGGTAAGTGCTTCATCGCCACCGTGGCTCCCGCGCAGTCCTCCACCAGTGACGTCCACGTCACCGCCACCGCCACCAACTGCTACGCCACGAGCAACGCCACGGGGTCCTCATGGTAAAGACCCTTCGTGCTCGCCGAGGCTTCACCCTCCTAGAGGCCGCCGTCACCATTGCCGTACTGGGCACCGTCGCGGTCCTCAGCTTCCTGGCGCTCACAGCCTCGCAAAAGCAGTTCGACACCTCGGTGGGCAAGGGCTACCAAGAGCAGGTCATCGCCGCCGAACTCAACTACGCCCAGGCGAACGGAACCTTCACCGCCATCCCCACTAACCTCACCGGCGTTCCGCGCTCCGTCGCCGTCGTCACCGGACCCGTGGCCAGCACCAACCAGGTCTCCATCGCCGTCGACGCCAGTACCGGCGCCCTGGGTCTGGCCACCACGAACGGATCAGGGACCTGCACCGTACAGCTCGTCGCCACCCCCACCAACGGCGCGACCCGCACCGCCGTCTCGCTGCCGACCAACGGGTCCTGCCAGGGCGCCTCGGCCATCACCAACCCCTCGGTGCAGTCATCCGCTCCGTACTCGGTCGCCGCCACCGCCGGCAACGGCCAAGCCACTGTCACCTGGCTCGCCCCCACCACTTTGGGTAACTCCTCGATCAGCGGCTACACCGTCCTCTCCTCACCGGGCAACTACACCTGTCAGACCACTTCGGCTCTGTCGTGCACCGTGGGCGGACTCACCAACGGAAACTCCTACACCTTCACCGTGGTCGCCAACACCACCGTGGGACCATCACCCGCCTCTTCGCCCTCTAACGCCGTCACCCCGGCCACCACGCCGAGCGCACCCACCGCCGTGGTCGCCTCCGCCGGTGACGGATCCGCCAGTGTGAGCTGGGTCGCTCCGGCGAGCAACGGTGGCGCCACCATCACCTCCTACACCGTGACCTCGACCCCCGACGGTCAGACCTGCACCGCAACTGGCACCTTGACTTGCACGGTGAGCGGCCTCACCAACGGCACCAAGTACACCTTCACCGTCTACGCCACCAACGTCATGGGACCAGGTACCTTGTCGGCCTCGAGCAACGCCGTCATCCCGGCCGGTGCGCCAAGTCCGCCCACCGGCGTGACCGTCGTGGTCGGTGTGCGCAGCGCGACCGTCACCTGGACTCCGCCGTACGACAACGGTGGATCGAGCATCGTCAGCTACACCGTCACCTCAAGCCCGGGTGGAGCCACCTGCACCTACACCGTCTCTTCTCCCGAGACCGACTCCTGCTTGGTGACCGGACTGCTCAACGCGACCACCTACACCTTCACGGTCACCGCCACGAACACCGCCGGCACCTCCAAGGCCTCCGACCCCTCGGCGGCTGTCACCACCCCTGGAGTGCCGAGCCCGCCGACCAACGTCGTGGCCACGCCGACCTACACCTCGGGCTCGGGCGCTGCCTTGGCGATCACGTGGGGAGCCAGTGCGGCCAACGGAACACCCGTCTTGTTTTACACCGCCACCGCCTCGAATGGCTCGAACTGCACCTACACCGTCTCTTCGCCTGAGACCGATACGTGTACCATCACCGGTCTCACCAACGGCAACCCCTACACCGTGACCGTGACCGCGACGAACGCGGCCGGAACCAGTTTGGCCTTCAGCGGCACGCTCGGCTACACCCAGAACGTCGCCATTCCGTTCGGTGTCCCGAGCGCCCCGACCTGGTACACCTCGCCCGGCCCCCCGGGAGTCGCGGGCAACGGCCAGGTCACGCTCTACTGGAACGCCGCCGCCTCGAACGGTTCGACCATTACCGGCTACACCGTAGCTGTCTCGAGCTCGCCCACCGCCGTTCCCCCGGCGAGCTGTGTGAACACGCTCAACCTCTACTGTGTCTTCACCGGTCTGACGCCGGGAACGAACTACACCTTCACCGTCACCGCTATCAACAACAACGGACAAGGTATCGGACCGGCGTCAGCCAACTCCGCTAGCTACATGCCCTACACCTACGCCGCCGCCCCGACCGGACTGGGCGTCTCGGCCGCGGTCAACGCCATCACCGTCACCTGGACCAACGTCGCCACGAGCACCACGGCCGCTTCGGGGTACACCGCGATCACCAACTACGTCGCCACCGCCTACAAGTCCGGCGTGGCCACCAGCGCCTCGTGCACCGTGGGCAACCAGGGATCGTGCACCATCTACCAGTCGGGCTCGGACCCCACTCGCCCCAACACCTACACCGTCGTGCTCTGTGCGGTGAATGCGGCCGGCACCAGTCCGAACTGCTCGACCTCGGCGGCAGTGGAACCCAACAGCGTTCCCCTCGCCAGCCCCGTCATCTCCTCGGGAACGATCGTCAGTGCCAGTCAGCTGCAGCTGACTTGGAACTTCACCGGTGACAACGGTGGCTTGTCCATCACCGGTTACACCATCTACGCCTACACCTACTCAGGCTCCTACAACTACACCGGTAACTCGTGCGCTATCACCACGTCGAACACCTCTGGTGTCACGTGCACCATCTCGGGTCTCTCTTCGGGAATCAACTACTACTTCGCTGGCAGCGCGACGAACAATGCCGGTACCGGCCAGACCTATAGCACCTACTACGGACCACTCACCACCTTGTCCACGCCCGGTCAACCCACGATCACCTACGCGGTCGACTCGGGACTGAACGTCACACTGAACTGGACCGACGGCGCCACCAATGGAGCGTCCATCACCAACTGGGAGTACCTCTACTCCACGGATGCCATCTCGTGGGCCCGCAACACCATGGGAGCCAGCCCCCAGACCGTCGGGCCATTCGCCGCTTGCACCCCCTACTACATCGAAGTCGCCGACTACAACTCCCAGGGCTGGGGTCTGCCCAGCAACCCGATCTACATCACCACCGACTGCGCCCCGTCGATGAGTAGTATCACCCCGAGCGTGTCCTACTCCCCACCGGACACCTTCACCGTCTCCTGGACCACCGCTACCGAAAGTGGTCCGGACTCCATTGGATACCACGTCTACGACACCGTGGGCGCCCCCGGGTGTACGACCTCGACCTACAGCTGCACTTTCTCCGACCCCATGCAGATCAGCTGGGGATCGAGCATTGCCTTCTACGTCGCGCCGTACAACCTCGCCGGTACCGGATCTGCGTCCCATAACACCTCCGCGGTGAGTACCTACTTCAGCGTGAACACCACCGTGGTCGGTGGAGGTGGTGCTCCCGGCGCCTCGCAGGCCACTCCGGGTACGGCCGGTGGTGGTGGTGCCAACGTCAGTTGCACCTACAACTTCCCTCTCGGCAACTTCCTCAGCTACACCGCCGGTTCCAACGGCATCAACAACTCTAGTGGCTGGGCCGGTGGTACTTCTTCCACCAGCGGCTTCTCGGGCGGCCAGAGCTGTAACGCAGCCGGCGGCGCCTACGGTGGAGGCGCGAACTCGGGCGCCTCGGGTAACGGCAAGGCCGCCGGAGCGAACAACGGATCAGGCTCGAGCGAACACTTCGGCGGTAGTGGTGGCTGTGGTGGGGCCGGTACCGCCGCCAGCTCGTCAGTCGGTGGTAACGCCGGTGCCCAGTGCTCCGCGTCCCCCTCGGGTTACGGCACGATCTACGTCGGTGGTGGTGGCCCGGGTTGTAAGTCCGGTAATTCCCAGTGCGGTACCGACCCCAACGTCTCCAACTTCGCCGGTGGTGGCTCCTACGCTTCCAACGCTTCGGGCGGTCAAGCCGGTGTCATCTTCGTAGAAATCGCCACCGGTCAGGGCCTCGGAAGCTCGATTACCAGCGGATCAATTTTCCAAAATGGCTGGTACATCTGGGTCTGCGGCCAGGGCACCACGAGCACCACCGGGTCGATCTACTTCTAGGCGAACACCTGACGTGACACAACGTCTCGCCACCAAACAGTAGCCAGTACCTATGTCCAAGCGCATCCGTCTCTTCCTGCTCAGCGGCCTCGTCCTGATTCTTTTAGGATCCGCCGTAGGTGTCTACCAGTACGTCGCGTCACGCCAGGCCGCCTCCGCATGGCTGAACAAGCAGATCCACATGATCGGTGTCCAGATCGACCCCTTCGCCGAGAACCACCGCACCGTGACCATTCGAAGCAACCAGCTGCTCTTCATCGGCAACACCGCCGACCTCGCTCGCTACCACGTGGACTTCTCAATCCCCCAGGACTTCTCCTACACGCGGTTTGCTCCCTACAAGACCACGACGCAACTCCCCACCATCGTCTCCTTCGCCGCCGTCACCGCTTCGGTCACCATCATCGACCACACCCGCACGACGACCTTCACGTTGAAGGTGCTGCCCAAGAAGGTGCCCAAGTACCTCGTCAATCCCGACGTCACTGAGGCGCCGGTACAACTCGACTTGGCCCAGCTAAACGGCAAGACCGTGACCTACGCGGCCGGCACCGCGCTGCTCATGGGCACCGCGAACTCGACCACGTTGTACAGCGCCATCAGTTCGAACCCCAAAGTCGCCTTGCCCTTCTTGTACATCCAAGGTCAAAGTCGCACCCAGGCCATCCACGTCTATGCCCCCGGCACGACCAAGATCACCGTGAGCTTTGATCACCAGGTCGTCTCTTTCACCCTGAACGCCACGCCCCAGCTCAACCCGGCCGCGTCCACGACGACGACCACCACCGTCCCACCAGTGGTGACCAAGAAGAGCGCTTCTACCCCCACTACGACCTCGGTCGGCTAATCGCCGTGCTACGCGACTTCGCCTCACGCCACCTCGGATCCCTGGCCTTGCTCGCCATCGGCTGGGTCTTCGCCGCAACGCTCGTGGCCGTTCTAGACCCTCGGTGGCACACAGTGTGTCTCATCGTTGGCGGCATCGGCGGGCTCAGCGCGGCCGTAGCCCTCGGCGCGCTTTGTGACCATGAGGACAGCTCCGGCCAGTAGACCGAGCGTCCCACGAGATTGGGACTCCCCACCCCCGCCCCAAAGGTGACTGCTAGCGACGTCGACTCCTCGTCACGTCCTTTTCTACAAACAACCCCAAAAGGAGGACTGCGGACATGTCCGACACTCCCACCACCCCGACCAACCCGCGCAACCGCAGTCGCCGACTTCGTTTGTTCGCTCCGGTCTTCGTCCTCGTGGCTGTCTTGGGGTATAGCTCGTTGAGCCAGCCCTGGTACGTCGCCACGATGCGTTCGGCCACCGTGCTGAACACCCCCAACGTCTCGGCCACCGTGACCTTGACCGGCACCCAGCTGGCCCAACTGTCGTCTACGACGTCCTCGTCGACTGCGTCAGTTTCCACCAGTGGCGCCAACCCCAAGGCCTCCCAGCATCTCGGCATCCTTGACCCAGTCTTCTGGCTCATGGTCGCCATGCTGCTCGGTGCTCTAGGCGTCTGGGCGACCTCGACGCTGCTCGGCCTCTGTGGCCTCGTCAGCTCGCTGTTCGCCTGGCAGGCCCTGACCGCGATCCGCGGCCAAGTGGAACAACCCAGTACCTGGGGCTCGTTCCAGGTGGTGCGGGGACTCGGACAGTCTCGTCTGTGGTTCGCCCTCACTTTGGGACTCTTGCTCTTGGTCGGATCCTCGGCCCAGGCCTACTTGGCCAAACGTCACGTGCGCGCCGCCAAGCGCGCCGAGAACCCGAGCAACGACCTCTCGGTCGTCACGCTGCTCACCTCAATGGTGCGCGGTGGCATGCGAGAGGCCGCTGCCAAGGCTGCTCAACACGAACAGGTCCGTCACGACAACCTCGTCTAGACGCGACCTCACCCAATAACAACGACACCCCCGTCCCTCTCTAGAGCACTAGCTCTGGTGAGGAACGGGGGTGTTTGTCGTTGCGGGTTCTACAAGCGCACCGGCATCACGACCGAGGTCACGTCGATCACGCCGTTGGCGATGAAGAACAGTGCCCCCGTGGGCTCGCTATAGGCCATGGACACGAAGTCGCCCCCGCGCCCGGCAAAGGCGTCGTCTAAGTACTCCAAGTTCACGCCGAATTCGAACGGGGCCGAGCTGCCGCCTTCGACGGCGATCTCCTCGCTACCCGATCCCAGCGGCGAGTCCACCACCGAGAAGGTCATCTTCGATTGGGTCAGCACACAGCGCAACGGTTCTTGGTCGATGATCGTACGCAGGCGCCCCAGGGCTCGCTTGGCCGGCCCCACCGGGATGCGCACGCGAGATCCCGGCATATTGGCCAGGACTGACTCAATAGCCGGGAAGGGCTTGGCGACCAACCGGGCCGTGTACGTCGCACTGGGCCCGCGCAGCTCGATCACGCGTCCTGAGGCGTCGACGACGACGAACTCGGTGTCATTCCCGAGCTGCTCGAGCAAGCTAAGTGGGACCAGACCAGAGAACTCCCCGAAGCCTGCTCCGGGGATGACGGCTTGGCTGAGGCGGTAGGTGTCGGTAGCGTTCACGCAGAGCTTGTCACTACTGCTCACAAGCTGGACGACGCGGTTGTCCCGGTCCACCGCACTGCGCACCGCCGCAATGGCGTCACTCATCGACCCCAGATCGACCTTGACCGGAGCCCCGCTCAGGCGAGGGGCCTGGGGGAAGCTGGTCGCCACCGTGCGGAACCGGTACGGGGTTCCACCAGAACTGGAGATGACCAGGTCGCCGGTCCCGTCGTCCACGATGTCGAGCGTCTCGTTACCCAGCGTGCCCAGCCACGCGACCAGGGGTCGGGGCTGAACCAAGGAGTTGCCGGCCTCACTCACCGACGCCGTAGCGAAGGCGCTCACCGTGAGTTCCCCATCAGATCCCGTCACCGTCAGCTGTTCACCCTTGGCTACGAGCTGGACGGCTGAGTAGGCCATCATGGCCGGCCGAGCCGGGGTGACGCGAGAAGCGGCTCCGAGAGCACTGGCGAGGTCGAGCGAGGAGACGGAGAGGCGCATGTGCTCAGTATCGGCACCGACTACTAGACCGACTCCAGTCGGGTGTTACCTAGCCCAGGTCGAAGCTGGCCTGGACGAGTCCTTCGCCGCCCTGGTTCTTCTCGAACGTGGCGATGATCTCTTCGACCGGCAGTCCGGCGATCTCGGGGTGGAAGGCCGGGCAGATGTCTTGGAAGTTGCACCAGTTGCACAGCGGTCCCTGCTTGGGCGAGAACTCACCTGACTTGGCCGCGCGCTGGATCTGCTTCCAGATCGCCTCGACCTGGGCCTTGGTCTCTTCAATCATGGCCAAGGTGCAGCGCACGCGCCGAACGTCCTCTTTGTTGCCATTCTTCACGTAGACCAGCCGCAGCTCGTGGGCCACCACGCCCAGCTCCTCGTAGAGCAAAGCGGCGTAGATCTTCATGGCGAAGAAGGCCTTCTCGATGTAGCGATCATCGGGGGTCTTGCCGGTCTTGTAGTCACTGATGTACCAGCGCGTCTCGCCCTCGATCTCGAACTTGTCGAGACGGTCGATGATCCCGTGTATCGACGCCGAGTTCAAAGAGCCCCGCACCCAGCGCTCGCGCCCTTCGGGATCGAACCTCTCGGGGTGCTCGATGTTGAACCAGCCTTTGACCATCTCTTCGGTCTCGAGCAACATCAGCTCGACGAGCTCGTCGCCCATGCCCGCCACGTCCGCGTAGCTCTCCTTGACCTTGAGTTCCTCCCAGTGCACGCGCACGTAGGGCACCGCCACCTCGGGGGTGCGCTCCCCGCGCGGGTGGTCGAAGATGTGCTCGAAGGCGTAGTGGGCGAGGGTGCCCTTGGTCGTCGCCGTCGTCGACGGGGTGCGCAGCTTCAGAATCGTCTTGTAGAAGAACAGCTTGGGGCACTGCTGGAAGTCGGCGAGCCTAGACGGGCTGAGTCGCTCGGGTAGGGCCTTTCGAAGGTCCACCGGGGTGACGACGGGTCGAGGACTCACGCCACACCTGCGCTAGCGGCCTTGGCCAGTTGGGCCAACTCCGGGCCCACGAGCTGTGCGAACCCCACGCTCGTTACCACGATCTTGGTGTTGTGTCGCAAGATGGACGTCGCCAGCTTCTTCAACTTGCGAGGCAGTCGCTTGGCGTAGAGCACGTGGTAGTGCTCACCGTCAGACTGCACGACCCAGAGGTTCTTCAGCGAGGGGCCCTCTTGGTACCTCATACTTCGACCTCGCGCAAGATGCCGTTGATGATGGCGACCTTCAGTCCTGATCGCATGTCGTCGACAACACTGAGGATGTGGTCTCGCTCGCTCTCCCAGGCGCCCAGTGCCTTTATGAAGTCGCAAGGGTAGGAGACACGGGCTTTGTGGTTGCCACAACCTCGGCAGAAGTGCGGACCTTCGTACCCCTCATAACGCATTGAGTGCTTCTCTCGTAGGGCTTGGCGTTCAGCGAGGTTCATCGGCGTTCTCCGGGTGCCTTAGTCAAACCCACAAAGACCTGTTGGTCGGGGCGCCTACCTTCCTTGCGGGCGTCCTCAACTTCTTGAAAGGCCTGCTCCCACGGATCTCTCCGGTTCCCTTGTTCCACTACCGAGTGGCTCTTCCAAAGGGCAACAATACCAAGAGCACCCGCTAGCGCAATGAGTACGAGGAAGGTGTTGGCGCTCATAGGTCCTCACCACACTTGGGACAGTAGGTGTCACCCAGCAGGTCATTGTCGTAGGTGTGCCGAGGATCGTCACACGCCAACTTGGTGGCATACTCCTCACCCTCGATACTCGCGAAGCATTCGCCAAGCAACCCGTACCACGCCGACCCCTTCATCGAGTCAACGTTCGACGTCGTGTCCCGGCCCGCCCACTTGTACCACGCGAACTTCAGACCCGTGGCTTTATGCACGAAGTTGGGAGGGCGCGAGTCTTGGTGGCCCTCGCGCTCGTTCTCGCACCAGCAGTAGGCGCGCATGACAAAGACGTCGTTCTCGAACGTAGCTCCGGTGTTGGCAGACGGGCTCTCGTATCCCACCAGACGCCCGATGGCCTCGCCGAGATCTACGAGTCCAGCCGCGGCCCAGCTCGCTTTGTAGACCAGCTCACTGGACTGGTCGGTTGCGGTATCGGTGGTAACGGTCACGAAATCTCCAAGATCTGTCTGGAGTATCTATCGTGTCTGTTCAGGCCTCTTGTGCACTCACCGCCCCCCGGACCGGTCCACGAACAACCTACGAGCGGCCATAGTGGGAAGGGTGAAGAACACCGCGCCCATTCCCCAAGATCTCCGAGACGCCCTGGTGCACCCATCGGTGGCCGCCCACGCGACGCTGCCCCTAGACCGACTCCACGTGGCCGTGCACCTGGCCCTACCCACCGAGGTGGCCCTGGGCATCCAGGCTCGCCTGCTGGGTACCCAACTCGACTGGCGCGGCTCGATCACCGCGCTGCCCCTGCCGGGTGACGAACCCACCCCCGCCTTCGCCGCCGCTCTCTTGGAGTGCCTGGCTCCCCTGTATCTGCCCGGCGACCGCTTCCTCGACCTCGGCAACGACGAACCCCTCACCTGGGTCAAAGATGTCCCCAGTGGTGCGCGCACCCTGGTCGTAGGTCCCGATATCCTCTTCGGCCTGCCTCGACTCGCCCTCGAGGTGGGGGTCAACGACGAAGAGCGATTGGCCATCCTCACCCACCTGCACACCGCTCGCCTGGCCCCCGCCGGCTTGGTCCAAGTGGCGTCCCGTGTCCTCACCGTCTTGGGCAACCAAGAGAGCGTCATCGTGACCTCGACACCGCCGCCGCCTCGCCGAGCTCCCGAACCGGCCACCAAGGAACAAGTCGATCACCTCGGTCGCTACCTAGGTGAGGTCTTCGCCGCCTCGCTCAAAGAGACCATCGAACTGCCCGACCCCGACATCCAAGTCGCCCACGTCGAGTACCTCTACGAGCTGCCCAATAGCGATCTGGAACTCCTGGTATCGGCCCACGTCGACTCGACTGGATCCGCCGCGATCGGCTATCCGGGAACGTGGATGCCGGCTCGCCACGAGGTCCCCGGCTTCGAAATCGACGGGGCCAGTGTTCACGAGCCCGGCTGGGTCGCAAGGCACGTCGAGTCCGACCTGCGGGTGTTGTTGCGCCGCCGCTCGCTCTAGCGAGCTGTCGGGTCGCGCTGGAGGACCTGCATCCAGCTGATGCGCTCGGCCGGCTTGTTCACGCGCAAGATCGCCTGACCAATACCGAGGCGTCGGATCTCGTGGGGATCGACAATGTAGTCCACTCGCTCCGAGACTGTGCCACCGCTCGCCCCATCTTCGGCGTCGATGCGCGTGGTGGTCGAGTACTGACGCTTCGAGCCAATGAACTCCGCGCACATCTCGGCCGCCTGGGGAGAACCTTGCGCCATGATGATGCCGACGTTGATATTCTGCACCAGCATCGACCAGTCGTTGCCGGTCTTGTCGATCCAGTCGTCGGGGCCCTGCGTGCACACGATCACGCACACGCCCGCGCCACGAGCCTTGGACAAGAGTGCTTGCAGGATCAAGCGGTCAACTACCGAGGCCTCGTCGATGATTAAGAAACGCGGCTGGCCTTTTGCCATCAGACCCGTCGTGCGCTGGGCCGCGTAGACGCTGATGCGCTGCAACACGGCCGAACTGATCAGCTTGGCCAGGTCGGGCTTGCCCGTCGAGTCCAGGCCGATGTAGGTGAGACCCGACGCGGTGGCGTCGATCTCGACTCGTCCCGGTCCCGCGCTGAGCACGGTGCGCCCAGCCACGGTGTCGTACATCTGGGTCAGCTTCGCGCCAAAGCCCGCCGCCGACTTCTGCAAGTCGGGGTCCGGCTGGGCGAGCGCCGAGTAACGGTCTTCTTCGATGCCGACGTTGGCGGCCATGACGATGGCGCGCATCTTCTTGGTGGCCGCGTTCAAGTTGCCCTGCTCGAGGATCTTGCCTATGCCGTTGATGGTGGGGTAGGGGACATTCACCGGGTCGATGCTGTGCGCGTCGTAGCAGAGGTTTATCAACTGACCCAGCATCTTCTTGTTCAGGCTCTGCCAGTACTCGTCGTCGAAGCTCGTCAGCGACAAGATCGTGTCACGCGCGTAGTCCGGGTCCATACCCGCCAGCGGGTTCAACCAGAACGGTGAGTTCGGGTCACTGAGTGCCATCTGCTGGAAGGGTAGCGCGTGGTGCGAGGCGTACACGCCACAAAAGTCCCGCAGTCCGCCGGGGGCGATGTCCTCTTTCAAGTCGAGCAGCATCCCGCTCCACCCGAAGTCCATCAAACTAGCGACCAACGCCTTGATGGTCTCGGTCTTGCCCGAACCGGTCGATCCCAAGATGACGCCGTGCATGTGCAGTTCGGATTCGTTGATGGTCACTGGCTGTCCGTTGCCGTCGATGGCGAAGGCGACGTTGCGCTTGCCGAACTCGGACTCGGTGGTCGCCGAGTGCGACAGGTGGGGTGCTACCAGGTTGCCGCCCGGCACGCTCGCGACCTTCATCGCCCCGCGCTGCTTGTCGTCGGGGATCAACGACTCCTTGGCGAAGGGCCGCTTGGGGGGCTTGAGGGCCGTCGAGATCTTGACGCGAAAGGACCCGCCGATGCGGGTCTCAAAGGCCGTGTCGATGATGGCAACGTACAGAGCAGCCAGGACCGCGATCCCCAAGAAGGGCACTGGCCAAATAGCCATCGAGCCGAGCCCGAACAACGAGAAGAACCACTTGACGGGGTCGACGAACACCAGCTGGGGCGCCACCATCAAGCCCACGAAGGACACCGCGGCGATGACGATGCGCTCGACACGGCGCAGTGGGGGAGTGAAACGATAGACCGCTGCCGCGATCATGGCACTGGGCAGAGTCAAGATGGCGAGCAGTCCGCCCACGAGCAGTCCGTAGACGAGGGCTTCGCGGGCGGTGTCGCGCTTACCGGGGGCGTTGGGGTTTTCGGGCATGGTACCCACAGTGTCGGCGCACCAGGGCCCACCACGCACCAAGAACTAACACGCCGCCTACCGCTCGGCCTAGCGCGTGAACCAACCCGCCACCCGAGCAAAGAACCTAGCCACTCCGGGCCAGCGCACCGAGGCGTAGAGCCCGGCCACCATCGCGGCCACCAGGGCGTCGACGGCCAGGGCGCTCGTCAAGCCAGCGGCCAATCCGGCCACGCTCAACAAGAACACCTCGATACCGGTCAACAGCGCCACCTTGGCCCGCCACCCCAGGGCGTACCAGAGCCGACCCAGACCGAGCGAGGCCACGACCAGTGCCAGGAACCATCCCTCGAACAGACTCACCGAGAACAGTGGCGGAGTGCTCGGCAGACCCTTCGCCAATGCCCCCGACGAGGTCCGGGGTTCGAAGATGGTCATGTACCCACGACTGCGCAAGTACACCGAGGCCCAGCCCAGCAACGTCAACACCACGGCCAACAGACCGTGGTCAGCTACCGCGCGACTAAAGGAACCCACGGCTGAGGCCTTGGGCGTGACCCGTGGCTCCGTAGGAGAAGGCTGGTCGACTGGCACGGCCAGCGTGGTGACGATTCGAGCACTGTGTGCCTCGGCTGCACGCCGGCGCCAACTGTTGAGTCGGCCGTCGTAGACCGCGCGGCTCACGGGACTGCCCAAGGTGTCGTACGCCTCGCGCAGGGCCAAGAAGGCTTCTGCGGAGCCACCCTTGTCGGGGTGCACCTCGGCAGCCCGGGTGCGCCACGCGCGAGAGATCTCCTTGGCCGAGGCATTCTCAGCCACGCCCAAAATGGCGTAGAAGGTGGGACTCATGCCGCTGAGCTCAGCCACCATTCCTCCATCTCGTCCAAAAGATCCGGCCAGGTGCCGGTCTTCCTACCAGACAGTGTGGGCGCCCCATCCCCTAGTCCAGCCGCTTCCGGGGGAACAGACCCCTCGCCCAACCCCGCCAAGAGCCCCCTAGAACCAGGAGATCGCCGGCCTGACGACGATCTAGCGACTCTCCTAACGCAGTGTGGCTGCGAATAACCGCAGCTCAACGAGTCGCGCAGCCAATCCCAGCCCCCGCCGAAAGTCCGGGTCGCTTCGATCCGGGTCAACCGTAGACGCCAATCGGAGCCGTGTCCGGATGTCGCTTAGGACCGCTACGAGCCCCGCCGAGAACAGCTCCAGGTCGGTAGAGGACACCACGTCACCCGCGCGTTCGAGACCGCGTCTGTAGAGAGCGCTGGCTCCCTTGAACGGTCGAAGCTCGGCCAGCAGCTCGTCAATCGCCCCCGCCACGGAGTCGACTACCTCCCCCGAGCGGACGTAGTTGTAGCGCGGATCCATACCGCTAGACGTTCCCGGCCCCAAGGCCACCGGCACGCTAGCAACGTCGCCCTGAAAAGCAATGTGCGTTTTTCGCACATTGCTTTCGGGCCGACACTGTTCGTGATGTCACGTGCACCCTGGTCCGCCATTCCCGCCGCTCGCTCGACGGCTCCCGTCTTGAAGATCCGCCTCGCCCTCGTGCTAGGCGCCCTGCTCTTGTCGGCCGCCATGGGCATTGTCTCCACCATGGCCTGGATCTCCCACGCCAAGTCCCAGGGCAACTCCACTGCTCCCGCCGAAGCTGCCGGACTCGCCCAGATCGTCGCCGACGACTACGTGGCCGGCGTCGCCCCACCCGCCTCCTTGGTCAACCCGCCCAACCGCCAGGCCCCCAACTTCACCACGGCCAACTGGCGGTCCCTCTCGGCGAGCCCCGCCATCCCGGCCCCGATCGACTACTCCTTCCAGTCCAACGGCACCGGGGCTACGGCTCAGATCTTCGAAGTGCACCGCTACCTGGTGACCACCACCTCGGGCAGTGCTTTCGACCTCACCGTGACCCTCGACGTCACCAACCCCGCCCACCCCTTCTTGTACGACACTCCGACCCAGTCAGCGGCGACCAACTAACAACCCGGTCGACTACGTTCGCCCGAGCGTGCGCACTCTTTCAACCAATGTCGCCTTCGCTCTTTTGGCCTCACCACCAGCGCCAACTGAGTAGGTGTGAGCCGAGGCCTTCGGGCCGATGCTCACACCAGCCCCATCGAGGTGAACCAGATCGGCTCTGGTCATCAAGGAGATAGAAAGATCATGAACTCAGTCCTACTAGCAGCAGGAACCCCCTTTCAGAACACCGCGCTCGGCACCATGCTCGGCGCCTTCCTCGGCATCATCGGCTTGCTCGTCGTCATCATGGCCATCGTTCGCGTGGCCCAGTACGTCAGCAAGGGCGAAGTCGCCAAGGGCGTCAAGGCCGTCATCGGATCGGTGATTCTCGCTGCCTTCCTCTTCTCACCCTTCACGCTCATCCCGAACGTGATCGGTGCCGGTAGCTCGGTCGTCAACGCCGTCATCTCGACGGTCTCGTCCATCGCCGGCGGCAACGCCACCACCGTGACCAACCCGGCCACCGGCTCGACTGACACCACCGTGCCGGTCACCCCCACCACGGTCGCTGTCACGCCGACTACCGCAGCCAGCACCCCCGCCGTACCGCTGGGCTAACCACTCTTGCGTTAGAGCCCCTGCTCTGACCGACGTAGCCGAACGACCCCGAGGCCTCATCGCCTCGGGGTCGTGTCGCGTCTAAGGGGTAAGTGCTCGCTTGTCCCGTGAGCGAACCATCATCAACGTGGACCACCCCACCAGCGCCCAACGCACAGACCAGATACGTGGTTCGTGCTACGCCCCCTCGGCCATGTCCCTAGATCAAGCCCGCCGCATCGTGGCCCGCGCCATGAACCCCGCCGGCGATCTCCTGAGGTCACCACCTCGGTTCTTCGAGATGGTCTCACCACTGATCATCGGGGTCCTAGTCACTCTTAGCATCGTGGTCGACTACACGCCCGTCGCACTGGTGTGCGCACTGGGAGCAGCCGGGCTCACCATCTACAGCGTGGTACAAAGCGTGACGAGTATCGTCGCCACCGCCAAGACCACCCGCGCCTATCAGACGCTGCGTACGCTCGCCGCACCCGGCGCCTACACCCCCGAGACTCGCGTAGCCCTGGCGGCGGCCTGCGCCTACGAGAAGTACCCCATGTACTGGAACTGGACCGAGAGCCTCTTCGCCCACTACGACCCCGTGGTCCAGACCGTGTCGCGCCACCTGTCAGTAGCCCCACCCCACGACCCCGCGTTAGACGACCCCGCCCAGCTCATGGCGACACTGCTCACCCTAGAGAGTCACCGCGAAGACGCCGCACTCTTCTTGGGACCACTCAGCCACGCGGCCGCCAGCTTCGACTACGTGTACATCGCCCGCTCCGCCCCACTCACCTACGCCACCCTCGTTGCTCGGATCATCGACGCTCTCCACGACGTACCCGACGCCATGCCGCTCGCCGCCGAGTTCTTGCCCCGACAGATCAGTGTGGTCATGGACACCGGCGCCACACCCTACGACCGGCTCATACGGATCGGCTTGGACCCGAGTGACCTCTACGTACTGAGCCCCGAACTACTCGCCGCCACCGACCAGGTCATCCACTCGGTGCGTGTCCTCGTCGGACCTCGCCCCTAGTTGCGACCTTGTCGAGCCAGACGTGCTCGCTTGGCGGCGTAGTCCCACACCCGAGCCAGCAGGTTCATGACCTTGGCCACTCGTGAACCCCGTTCGAGTTTTTGTACCGCACGAAGCGGGTTGCCACCGGCCCAACTCGAGTTCAGTGAGACCCCGACGTAGCCCTTGGCGAGCACCCGGGTGGTGTAGCCGTCGCGCAGCATCGAGCGGAACTGCCCCGACGTGTGCACGGCCTTGATGAATGGTTCCACCGCGATGATCTGGTCTGCGTGGTAGCGCTGCAGATAGAAGTTGTACCAGCTGAACTCCAAGGGGGCGATGTGCATCAAGTCCTCGAGGTCGACGCCCTGGTCTTTTCGCCACTGCTCGAACGCCGCCAGCACGCTAGAGAGCAGCACGACGTTCCCGTGACTAGACCGACGTGGGTAGCGCGGCAGCTCGAAGTAGTCGGCGATCTTGTCGGTACGTTCTAGGTGGTACGCAGCGTGGCTTTGGTACCACGGGGCCAGAAAGCGATCCTTCTCTTCACCCAGCACGCTGTAACCGATCCCATCCTCGTTCACGAAGTCCGAGTAGAAGAAGTCGCGGATGAAGTAGCAGTCCGAATCCACCACGAAGTAGTTCTTGGCCAAGCCCAGCTGGTGCAACGAGAGCTTCACGCACTGCTGGTCGATGTAACCCGTAGAGAGGTCTTCGACCGGTTCTCGAAGCGCCGGCAACGCAAAGACCGCCTCGTCGATGATCGACGTTCCATCGAAACGCTCGGTGAACAACGTGACGTCGTCGCTGGGCACAATGAGGTACACCGGAATGTCCTCTCGGTTGTAGCGACGGATCGAACCCATCAGCCGCGCCACGAGCTCGACGTCGGCTCGATAGGTCTTGACAACCAGCACCAATGGTGCGCTAGCAGTAGGCGAGAAAGCAGTCACCTCGGGTACTGTGCCGACCCGGCCATCGGCGCATAGGAACCCCGCCCAGTCCCCGCCAAAAAATCACCAGACCGTGTTCTAGCAACGAAATACCTGGCTGCACCCAGCCCACACCCCCGCACCATAGAGAGCGCCCAGGAAAGTATCTGGGCGTTTCCTAGCCCAGATACAGCTCTCGAGAAATAAGTACCAAGGTGTGTTCAAGAAGAAGCGCTACGCCCCGAAATGGTTGACCTGGGCACTCCTCGTACTAGCGATCTTCTTTCTCTTCGTCGTTCCAAGCTGGCAAGGACCCGTGGTGCTGTCGTACAGTGCCCTCTTAGGGCTGCTGTGCGCTGCGCTCGCGCTCAGACTGAGCATCGACCAAAAGCGCCGGTCCCGCGCTGCTGCCTCCGATGACAACCCTGCGCCCACTAGCCGACTTGACCGCGCCACTACCGGCACTGGCTGGGGACTGTTGACGATCGGAATCGGAGCTATCGGG